>Ga0351907_1237_pt2 | contig 8249 bp, 9 predicted proteins | sample BONcelHT113001E6_FD_206861 | JGI IMG/M metagenome (GOLD analysis project Ga0351907, IMG submission 206861) | Enriched cells from coal bed in the Powder River Basin, Montana, United States - BONCAT cells T11 rep1 HSBNCT.T11.300.1.E6 ... | reverse complement strand
AAATATGAAAGCCCATTTTTTGGGCAATATCTAGAAAAACCATCACCACCTTCTCGCAACCCTCCTACTTTCTTCGACCAAGACCCTTTACTCTGGACAAGATGGGGTTCTTCCATTCTGCTCTCGAAAAGAATACGATACACTACTCCGTGCGGCAAATCCTCTGCATCACCAAATCCGAACTGCTATTTGTTGTGCTCCCTACCATGGGGGTGGAAAAATTGAGTACCTATGTATTACTAAAGATTGCTGCTATAATCATTGACATCATCACACGCCTACAGCATTCCTTCGACAGAAGGTACAGCTACCATGTAGCCAGGTTCCATCCGGGAAGTCCCGGTAGGTGCTGGGCTGGAACTTCCCCAAAGCACCTCGAAATCGGTCGCCAGCCGAAACACGGATCGGGCAACCTGCTGATTCAGTCGCTTTCCTCGTTGTCGTACTCGTGCCATAAAGCCGTACGAGAGACTCCGTGAAAACCCCAGCCCAACGCGGAACAGCACTTCTTCGGCGTTTCGCAACGGAATCAAGCTAACGGTAGTTGAACGAAAGGAGAATATGCATGAACATGCCGGTTACAACAACCTTCACCATCGAAGGATTTCGGATCAAGGAGTACAAGGGTATTGCTCGCGGAATTATCGTAAGAGCACCGACAATTGCGCAAGGAATCATCGGCGGACTGAAAAATATTATCGGCGGCCGAATCGGTGCATATACCGAGATGTGCGAACAAGCACGGCTACAAGCCTTTGAACTACTTATTCAGCATGCACGAGAAATGGGGGCCAATGCGATCGTGGGATTGCGCTATGATGCCTCTGAGGTGGTGAGCAAAGGGTCTGCAACAGAAGTGCTGTGTTACGGAACCGCCGTGGTCATTGAAGCAGAAAAGTAGCAACGGACAGATTCATAATAACAACCGACGAGTTCCTTACCGCTCGATGGTGCTGCTCTTATCCCAGGTTGGTCTGATGCTACGGATGGTTTTCCTGAGGAGGAGAATATGACGAGGCTTGAAACGGTTATCTCCTATCACGAGGAAACAAAACACCGCTATGAAGGGTATGCCCGCGGTCCTGGCAGAATGGATTGGGCCACACAGCCCGACCTCTTTCGCCGCTATGCAGGTGCCCCGCTGATTCCATTGAAAATAGTTGCGCCAGGGGAAGATCTACCCTATGCATCGGTATTTTCAGCTGACAACCGGATTCCGAGCTCTTCCCTGGACTATAAAAGCGTGTCGCGTCTCCTTTACGACAGTATGGCTCTCTCGGCCTGGAAGTCTGCCGGAGGCGTGAGTTGGCCATTACGGATCAATCCGTCAAGTGGCAATCTACATCCTACAGAATGTTACCTTCTCTGTGGTACCATTCCCGAACTCTGTGTTAGCGCGATGGTCTGTCACTACGCGGCAAAGGAACATGGATTGGAGGTCCGGGCAGAAATTCCCCAGGAAGTTTGGGAAAAACTCACTGCGGGGCTGCCCGCGGGAACGATGTTCCTTGGTCTCAGCTCGATCCATTGGCGTGAGTCGTGGAAATACGGTGAGAGAGGCTACCGTTACTGCCAGTTGGATGTGGGCCATGCCCTTGCCGCGGTTGCTCTCTCTGCTGCCGCGCTTGGCTGGGAGACGAAGCTTCTTGATGATCCGGGGAGTGACAAGCTGGGACAACTGCTCGGTGTTACCGGGCAGAAAGGAGCGAATGCGGAGGAGCCGGACTGTCTGCTGGCGATATTTCCCCGTGGAGGTACAGTGGATCGTCCCACTCTGAATCTTGAGGCAGTCCCTGACTTCGGCTTACTAACCTGGCAGGGAATCCCCAACAGTCTGAGTCCGTCCTGCCGGGAGTGGCAGAGGATCGATGAGGTCGCCCAAGCCTCGCACAAGCCAACCCTTCACCAGGATTATCCCCTGAATCCGGTGTCTGAATCGGGCGTCAGTTTTCCTCCTTTCAATGGTCCATTCCGTCGGATCATCCGCCAACGGCGAAGCGCGATGGCCATGGATGGCGTCAGTACCATGCCGCTCGCTTCATTTTATGCTCTGCTGGAAAGAACAATTCCTCGGGCAAAAGTCGCACCATTCACGCTGCTTCCCTGGCCTTCCACCGTAGATTTTGCCTTGTTCGTGCACCGGGTTGACGGTCTGCTCCCCGGACTCTACCTACTGCTCCGCAATCGGCGCCACCTGGCAGAATTGCGGGAGCTGCTCGATGTGGAATTTCTCTGGGAAAGGCCCGCGTCATGTCCTGACGGACTGGACCTTTACCTCCTGGCCAGCGGTGACGCGCGGAACGTAGCGATGAATATTTCCTGTGCCCAGGAAATTGCCGCCGAGGGCTGTTTCAGTCTCGGCATGCTTGCGGAGTTCTCCCGCACCTTGGATGAAATTGGCCCCTGGTTTTATCCTCGTCTGTTCTGGGAGTGCGGTATGATCGGGCAGGTGCTCTACCTGGAGGCCGAAGCGGCAGGATTGCGGGGAACAGGGATCGGCTGCTTTTTCGATGATCCGATGCACGAACTGCTTGGTCTTACGGGTACCCGCTACCAGGATCTCTATCATTTTACGGTGGGCGGACCGGTGGAGGACAGACGACTTGCAACCATGCCCGCGTATCCCGATGAACGCAATAATATGAAATAAAATCAAGTGCTTACGCGTATATTTGCCTTTCGCACAGGTAACGGCAAGGGAACGTGGAAGAGGAGTGAGTTATGGATAAATTTCTGGAAGCGGCAAACGAAGCAGCCGGGTAGGGCATGGCGGAGGGGGCATTCCGATTAACTCGGTACTGGTTGTTGTTGATAACCCTATCGTCAGACTTCGTCGGTGGAATTTTATCAGCGCGGCTCCCGTGCTCCGGCATGAGGATATCAGCGAACAGCAGTACCGCAGTAAAACATATTACTAATGAGGTCTACTGCGAGGACAGCGGCTATTCGCTTTCTTTTGACACGGGGGAACTGGTATGGTACGGAAAGACAAGGTTGTAGAGACGGCCACCAGCACTCTGATGCCGATTCAATAAGAAAATCAAATCAACCGGGAAGGGAGAACCATGGAATACCGAATCTATTACGAAGACACGGATGCAGGTGGTGTTGTCTACCACGCAAATTATCTCGGCTACTTCGAGCGGGGACGCACGGAGTATTTCAGGGAAAGAGGGTTGTCCGTGGCAGAGCTTGCTCGGGACGGGCATGTCTTCCCCGTGGTTCGGCTGGAAATCGATTACCGCGCTCCAGCAGTGCTTGATGATCTGGTTCGGGTGGAAACCGAGGTCCTGGAGATCGGCAAGACGTCCTTTACCCTTGGACAGCAGGTGGTGCGTAGTTTCGACGATAAGCTCCTTGCATGCGGGAAGGTGACTCTGGTCTGTGTCAGTCCGGCTATGAAAGCAAAAAGACTCCCGAAAGAGCTGCTTCAGGTTTTGGAAGGGTAATGCAGCCTTATTGCTACTGCAGGATTTTGTTGAGCTCAGGAGTTGCAGAAAGGAGGGTCGGGTGGATCTGAATCATGCAGCGCTGCATGCCGCCTGTTATGTCGCCGCTCAGAAAACGATGCTGGATGCGCGTCCGACTGATGTGCTGCGAATTAAAAAACTTGCCGATACTTTTTATGCCTTATGCCTTGAGCACATCAGCCGGATTAAAAAACAGGGTCGCGACCCGAATATTCTGGTGCGGGCAGTTACCTACCTTGCTGACACCCATGCGATTCAGCCGATGCACGACAGCACCGAGTGGTTTTTTTTCATGCTACGGGCCCTTCTTGAGCTTGCCTGCCCGGAGCAGGTGAAAAACAGGGCGTCTCTCGAATTTTTAACGGATATCGAACAGGGCTTAGCTGTGGCGAAATGTCCTGTCGAGGAAATGTAGCGCAAAGGAAAAAAGACCGCGCTCGTGACGATGCTTGGACACTACCGCGGTCTCTGGAAACATGGCATGAAGGGCTCGGAGTACTACAGCCTCCTAGTTTGATGCTTCAGTGATGAAAGCGTCCGCTGCGACCTTTATGAGCGGGTGTTGGCGTGCGGTGGCACTCGAAACACTTTTCGTCCGAAACCTTGCGGACTTCAAGGGAGGAAGCGGGCTTTTCAGCGTGCGGCAAGTTGTACTGTTCTTTCTGAAAATATTTACGGTCTTTTTCATCGCTGAGCATGGGGGCCTTGTAGGCGACATGCCAATTGTTGCTGATCGGCAGGGAATGGCACTGGTCACATCCTCCCGGAGGAGGAATTGCCTTCCAGGAGGTAAACATAGTGCAGCCTACACCGAGGGTGAGAGCAGAAGTAAAGGCAATTATAATGAGTTTTTTCATGGGCTTTTCTCCAGGGTGAGATGGCGACACTTCTTCAAGCAGAGTTATGCAGAAAGCATAACATAAAGAATGACAAAACAAAATCAAACATGATGGAAAACGGGATAGCTCAATCCGGGCTCCCGCTTTCAGATGATCTGCCTTTCCTGCCGATTGTCGCACGGAAAGTAGTGAGGGAGAATATCCGGGATGGAAATTCGCGACAGGAAAATGCTGTTTCAGGGTCTGGTGGTAGATCTGGAACAGATGGAAGTAAAGGTTGGCGAGAAGGGCTGGCATGTCTTTCAGATTGTTCGTCATCCTGGCGGGGTAGGGGTCCTTCCCCTTCATGAGGACGGAACGGTTACGCTCATCCGGCAACTGCGACCGGCTGTGAATCAGCGAATGCTCGAGGTTCCGGCCGGCCGGCTCGACCCGGGGGAAGATCCTGCCGTGTGTGCCGGACGGGAACTTCTCGAAGAGACCGGGCTTGTCGCAACAAAGCTTGAATCCCTTGGTCTTATGTATTCATCGCCCGGGGTCTTCGATGAGGTGATTCATCTCTTTCTCGCGACCGGCTTGGCGCAGCAGGAGGCGGAACCGGAGCACTACGAGGATATTGAAACGGTGCGGATTCCGCTCGAGGATGCTCTCCGTATGGCGGTCAGGGGAGAGATAACCGATGGGAAAACCTCATTGACGCTCTTTCGCGCTGCCCATCACTAACATGCTGTGCGAATAGTTCCCTGAAGGTGAGCTCGAATTCTTCCCCCGCCAGGTTGTTGTGATGCTGGGCTGACGTTCTCTCACGAGTCATTTTTGCTGGGGGAATTTAGCCCTTCTTAAATTTTTCGCTATTTGTTAGTATAGTTATCATCCGGTTAGTCTCGGCCGGGTTGGTACTTCCCCGAAGCCTCTCGTAAACGGTCGGCTCCCTTCACACGGATCGTTGAATTTGCTGTTTTTTCCCTAACATGGCGGAATTATGCATGAATTATCCTTAACCCAGGGCGTAATTGAAATCTGTGAGAGCAGCGCAGGGGGCCGGCGCGTTACCGCTGTTGTTTTGCTGGTTGGCGAGTTGAGCAGTGTGGTCCCGGAAGCGCTGGAGTTCTGCTTCGAAGCCTGTTCCAAGGGAACCCTGCTGGAGGGCGCGCGTCTGATCATCGAAAGAATACCCGCCAGGGGGAAGTGCCACGATTGTTCGAATGAATTCCACCTGCGATCCTACTATAACAGTTGTCCTTCCTGCGGCGGTCACCAGGTTGCCATCATATCCGGTGAAGAGTTGCGGGTGAAAGAAATGGAGGTTGACTGAATCCATGTGTACCGTATGCGGTTGTTCCCCTGAAAACCAACACCATGACCACGATCATGATCACGACCATGATCACGACCATGAGCATCATGAACATGGTCACTCCCACAGCCATGGCGAGACGAAAAATGCCAGGAAAATTGCCGTCGAAACCGACATCCTGTCCAAGAACAACCGTCTGGCGAGGGAAAACAGGAACCTCTTTTTTCGCAAGGGTGTTTTTGTCCTGAATCTGGTCAGTTCTCCCGGTTCCGGCAAGACCAGCATCCTTGAGCGCACCCTGCACGATCTGCGGCAAAAACTCCGCTTTGCCGTTATTGAGGGAGACCAGCAGACCGACAATGACGCGGTGCGGATCGCGGCCACCGGGGTTCCGGTACGGCAGATCAACACCGGCGCGGGATGTCATCTGGATGCCCATATGGTCAGCCATGCCTTTGAGTCTTTCAACCTGGAGGAGCTCGATATTCTTCTGATCGAGAATGTGGGAAATCTTGTCTGTCCGGCCTCCTTCGATCTGGGTGAAAACCACAAGGTAGTCGTATTGAGCGTAACCGAGGGTGAGGACAAGCCGCTCAAATATCCGGCCATGTTCCACAACGCCGATGTTATGCTCCTTAACAAAGTGGATCTTCTGCCCTATGTGGATTTCGATGCCGAAAAGTGCAAGGAGATGGCTCGTCAAGTGAATCCCGATATCCTCATTTTCGATGTTTCCAGCAAAACTGGAGAAGGAATGAGTGACTGGTACGAATGGCTGGCCGCCGGGATCCGGCAGGGCTAAACAGGACTTTTGATTTTCATCCTCCTTGTACAATGAAACACCTGAATTCAACCCCCCTCAATCCCCCCTTGACAGGGGGGAAGCTTTTAAATCTCCCCTGTCAAGGGGAGGTTTGGAGGGGTTAAATGCGAAAAACAAGTGTTACATGGTACTAGACCCTTGGGGATTTTGCCGCAAACCGTGTGATACGCAACTGGAGTCAGACCACGATTAAAAGAATTTCGGCGACAATTCAGGGCATTGTCCAGGGAGTCGGCTTCCGGCCCTTTGTCTATCGTCTGGCGGTGACTGCCGGGCTGACCGGCTGGGTGCGAAATACGCCCTCGGGAGTTTTTCTTGAGACCCAAGGGCCTGAAGAGCTCCTGAACGTTTTTCTGGAAGACCTGCGCGAAAAGAGACCCCCCCTGGCAGTTATTACCTCCATCGTAACAGAAGAAATTCCCACGACGAGCGAGTCAACCTTTACCATCCTGAAGAGCGGCGGCGGGGAAAACAGTATCCAGATCGCCCCCGACGGCGATGTCTGTCCCGATTGTCTTCGGGAACTCTTCGACCCGACAGATCGTCGTTTCCGCTATCCCTTTATCAACTGCACCAACTGCGGACCGCGGTATACCATCATAATCAATGTTCCCTATGACCGGCCGTACACCACGATGGCTCCGTTTCCCCTCTGCCCGTTGTGCCGGTCCGAGTACGAAAATCCGGCCGACCGCCGCTTCCATGCCCAACCGGTGGCCTGTCCGGTCTGCGGGCCTCGCCTGGAGCTTCTGGCTGCGAGCGGTGAAGAGGTTGCCGGTGACCCCTTGGAGTCTGCCATTAGCCTGCTCAACGAGGGAAAGATCCTGGCGATCAAGGGGCTTGGCGGGTACCATCTTGCGGTTGATGCCTGTAATGCGGATGCGGTACGGGAACTCCGGATTCGCAAGAAGCGTGATGAAAAGCCCTTTGCGGTGATGTCGTCCACGGTGACAGAGGTGTCCGGATATGCCCTTTTTGACCTGATGGAGCAACGGCTTCTGGAGGGTCCTGAGAAACCGATTGTTCTGCTCCGCAAACGGAAAGAGAATCCCATTGCGCCCCTTGTCTCTCCCGCCAACGGCTATTTCGGCGTCATGCTTCCCGCAACACCACTCCATCACCTGTTGCTCCATGATACTTTTCGTGCCTTGGTGATGACGAGCGGCAACCTCTCCGACGAGCCAATAGTCTATCGGGATGAGGAAGCCCGCGAGCGGTTGCAGGGGATCGCCGATTTTTATCTTGTGCATAACCGGGGAATCCATACCCGTACCGACGATTCGGTGATCAGGGTCTTTCAGGGGAATCCGATCTTTCTCCGCCGTTCAAGGGGGTACGTGCCGCGGGCAATTGCCCTGCCGTCTTGCCAAAGGAGCGTCCTGGCGGTGGGCGCCGAGCTGAAGGGCACCGTCTGTCTGACCCGGACTGACCGGGCATTTCTCAGCCAGCATATCGGTGACCTGCAAAACGACGCGGTCCTCCGTTCCCTGGCGGAGACAGTGGACCATCTGGAGAGTATACTCTCCATCCGTCCCGAGGTCGTGGCCCACGATATGCACCCCGATTACCTTTCAACGGTGTATGCCCAAAGTCTGGCCGAGCTTCCCCGGATCCCGGTTCAGCACCATCACGCCCATCTTGCCTCCTGCATGGCAGAGAATCGCCTGGAGGGCGAGACCATCGGGGTGATCTTCGACGGGACCGGCTACGGGAGCGACGGTACAATCTGGGGAGGGGAAGCATGACGCCGAAATAGCCGTTGGCGGGAGAGACAAGGGGCGCAATGGGATTCTCTTTCCGTTTGCGGAGCAGAACAATCG
>Ga0351907_1267_pt1 | contig 8271 bp, 5 predicted proteins | sample BONcelHT113001E6_FD_206861 | JGI IMG/M metagenome (GOLD analysis project Ga0351907, IMG submission 206861) | Enriched cells from coal bed in the Powder River Basin, Montana, United States - BONCAT cells T11 rep1 HSBNCT.T11.300.1.E6 ... | reverse complement strand
GGCGGTCGCCCGCGCAGGCGGCGGAGGCGCACAGCACGGCCATGCGCCCGTCCGCATAGGTCAGCGTGATGCTCTCCTCGCGATCCACGCCTGTTGGCAGCATTTGCACGGTGCTGGCCATGGCGGCAATGTCGTTGCCAAACACCATCGATGCGAAGTGGAGCGTATACACACCCACATCCAGCAGCGCGCCGCCCGCCAGCGCTGGATTTTGGATGCGCTCTACATGCTCGATTGGGTAGGCTAAGTTGGCGGTCACGATGTGCGGCGTGCCGATCACGCCCTGCGCCAGCAGGTCGTCCACCATCCTGCGGTAGGGCATGTAGCGCGTCCAGATAGCCTCCGCCAGATACAGCCCCTTTTCGCGGGCCAAGGCTGTCACAGCCTCCGCCTGGCGGGCGTTCACGGTAAAGGCTTTCTCGCACAGCACATGCTTGCCGTGCTGAAGGCACAGGCGGATGTGCTCGGCATGGTGGGAGTGGGGCGTGGCGATGTAGACAAGGTGCACGGCGGGGTCCGCCAACATTTCCGTGTAGGAGCCGTAAGCCTTGCCGATGTGGTGATCGGCTGCAAACTGCGCCGCGCGCGCACTGTCGCGGGCGGCAACCGCATAAGGCGCGAGCGTGCGGTCGCCCTGCGCCACCATGCCGTTCAGTGTGTGGGCCATCTTCTGGGCGATACCGCCGGCGCCGAGGATCGCAATGTTCATCAAGCGTATCATTCCCTTTCTGTGCGTGCGCCGCGTACGGGGCGGCGGATATATCTACATGGTACCAAATCCGGCGGCGTTACGCAATCCCACCCGCGCGCTGGGCTACAGGCTGCACGCCTTCCACGGGTGGCGGCGGGGTTCGCGGCTGCGGTTACCGGCGCGCAGGTGCAAACCGTGCCAAATGTGGGCGCTGGAAGGGAAACGCCACCGATGGGCCGAATGTTCTATTTTCATATCCAAGGGGTTCGCCCCTCGTGTACGCGCCAGAAGCCGCCTGATAGCGGGCCTTATGCCCGCCGCCAGCGGAACGGCAAACCGATCCGCAATGGAAAGATGGAGTATGGGATGGACTTTTCAAAACTGACCAGGTATCTGGACGCGTTGCGTGCCAATTATGGCATCCCCGCGGTGGACTGTAAGGTGACTTTGGGGTACGACACCGTGTACCGCCACAGCGCGGGATTTGCGGATACGCAGCAGACCCGCCCCGTAGCGGATACTGACCTGTACTATGTTTACTCCGCCACCAAGCTGGTGACCGCAACGGCGGCCCTGCAACTGGTGGAGCAGAACCGGCTGGCGCTGACCGAGCGGCTGGATCATTACCTGCCGGAATTTTCCGCGATGACGCGCGCAGCGGCGTTCGCCATCGGCGGATGGCCGCCCCGCTGGCCCGCGGCGGGTGAGGCACAGGTGCCCACGCAGAACACGATACGCGTGGTTGACCTGTTCCGCATGACGGCGGGCTTTTCCTATGACTTGGATGCTGCGCCGCTTGTGGCCTTTCGCGCGGCTGAGGCGCAGGATGCCCCCATGCGCGCCGTGATGGAAGCCATCGCAACCATGCCGCTGGTGTGCGAGCCCGGCACCCGCTGGGTATACAGCCTCGCGCACGACGTGCTGGGCGGGCTGGTGGAGCGCGTGACCGGCGAACGGCTGGGCGATTACCTGCGCCGTGCCATTTTTGAGCCGCTGGGCATCCGCGACATGGGCTTCACGCTGGATGTTACGCACCCGCACCGCATGAGCACGCAATATGCCGCCGATGCGGACACGCAGGCCGTGGTGCCCGCGCACCAGCACAACCGCTACCGGCTGAGCCCCCGCTACGAAAGCGGCGGCGCGGGCCTTGTGTGTACGGTGGACGCCTACAGCCGTTTTGTGCAGGCGCTGGCCAACGGCGGCGTGGGGGAGAGCGGGGCGCGCATCCTCACCATGGAAAGCATCGACCTGATGCGCAAAAACTGGCTGGACGCGCGCATGTTGGCTGATTTTGCCGGTACGGGCAAGACGGGCTACGGCTACGGGCTGGGCGTGCGCACGCTGCTGGACGCGACCACGTCCAAAGGCCCCGTAGGCGAATTTGGGTGGGACGGGGCTGCAGGCGCGTATGCGCTGATCGACCCACAGAACCGGCTGGCTATCTTTCTGGCGGAGCATGTTTTGGGGTTAAGCGCGAATTACAGCACGATTCACCCTACGGTGCGCGACTTGGTATACGCGGCGCTGTGAGGGGTGCGCGGGCGCGCGTGAACTGCCCGGCGCTGACGGCGACGGCGAGGTTGGCACGGCTTCGCGGTTGCGCGCAGGCACAGGGGAAATGCGACGCAGGGCATTGCCCGCTTGTCGCGGCAAACAGGCACACAGCCACGGCGCGTTGCGCCGTGGCTGTGTGCCTTTATCCGAGCAACCGCCTTTTGGTTTATACGGTTTTGAAACCGTAACGCTGCTTGTTCGCGGGATTTTAGCCTCTGACTTCGTCGCGAAGGCTTGACGCTGATCCGATCTTCGTGATAAACCAAAATCAATCGCAAGCTATTCAGCTTGAAGGATTTGAAATCGTATCAGGCGGGCGCGGCTGCGGCGAACGTTGCCCCGCCCGCAATCACGGCGGATTGGCCGTAGAGGCACACCGATACCGAGAGAGACCCGAGGTTGGTCACGCGCACACCGCTTGCGTCCGCCTCCACGGCCAGCGGCTGCATTTGCCACACGATGCGAAACGCGAGGCTGCGCCAGCCGGCAGGCAGGCGCGGGGCGATACGCAGCGCCCCGTCCACCATGCGCACACCCGCAAACCCGTAGGCCACGCATTGCCAGATGCCGCCCATGGCCGCGCTGTGGATGCCCTCCGCGGATTTAGGCGCGCTGATGGGCAAATCCACCGCGCAGGCAGCGCGGAAGTAGTCGTAGGCGACGCCGTCCAGCCCCAGGTCTTGCGCCAGCACGCAATGGGTGGCTTTGCTCAGTGACGAGTCGTGCAGCGTGCGCGCCTCGTAAAACAGGTAACTCTGCCGCCTGACCTCGGGCGGGAAGCGCTCCGCCAGCAGCAACAGCAGCAGCACGGTGTCGCTCTGCTTGCTCACCTGCAAACCGTTAATCTGCGCAAGGTTGTAGTCCTTGAAAATATCGCCGACGGACTCCGCGTGCCGGTAGCGGGTCAGGTCAATGGCCTGAAGGGCCATATAGCCGTCAAACTGGGGGATGACGCCGTTTTCATCCGGTGCGGGCAGCCACAGCCCGTCCGCTATATGGCGCAAGTCTGGGTCGTTAAGCTTTTGCAAAGCCAGCCGCATGTTGTTTTCCGCCATGTAGTTGGTGTAGGCGTTGTTGTCCACATGCTCCTTGTATTCGTCCGGCCCGATCACGTCGCGGATCACATAGGCCTGCCGCTGCTCGTCCCACGTGGCGCGGCTGGCCCAGAAGCGGCCCGTCTCGGTCAGTATCTCCCAGCCAAACGCGTCCATGAAGGCCGCGTCGCCCGTCGCCTGCGCGTACTGCCATACGGCGTAGGCGATGTCCGCGGTGATGTGCTGCTCGATGTGCCCCGTCAATATGGGGGTGCACTCGCCGGTCACAATATCCGCGCCGCCAAACAGGGGGGTCACTTCGCCATCGTCGATCCATGCGCTCTCCCACGGGTACATCGCGCCGCGGTAGCCGTGGTCACGCGCCTTGCGCCGCGCGCCGTCCAGGATGCGGTGGCGGTAACGCAACAGCGTGCGCGCCGTGTCCGGCTGGGTAAAGGTATAGTAGGGCAGCAGGAATATCTCGGTATCCCAGAAGGAGTGGCCCTTGTAGCCCTCGCCGCTCAACCCCTTTGCGCCAATGCCCACGCGATCGTCGTCCTTTTTGACCATGATGTTGAGGTGGTAGAGCGCAAAGCGCACCGCCACCTGATCGTAGCCGTCGCGCGCGTCAATGCGGATGTCCTGCGTGGCCCACAGCGCGGCCCACGCCGCCGCGCTCTCGCGCAGAAGCCCCCCGTAGCCCATGGCGGCGGCTTCGTAAAGCAAAGCGACGCCGTCCGTGGGGGCCAGGTCGCGGGTGGTGCTCACGCAGCAGAGCTTTTCCACGCGCAGGGTTTGCCCCTTTTGCAATGGCAGGGAAACCGCCTCGCCCAAGTAGCGGCGGCGCATGATGGGCAGGCGGCGCACAGCAGCCTCGCAGCCGTCCACCGCGAAGGTATGCGCGGCGTGCAGGCGGCACCCGATGCCGGATTGCACGGTCTCTTCCTCCATGAACAGGATGCGCCCGCCGATGAGCCGCTTCACCCGCTCGCACAGGTGCTGAGTGCCACTGTTGGTCACGGTGCCGTCGATACCGCTCTCCACCGTGACGGCGCAGCCCGCCTCCGTGCAGGTCACCTCCACCTGAAAGCCCAGCAAGTGCTCGCGCGCCAGCGACACAAACCGCCTAAAGCACAGCGTAAGCAAGCCGCCGTGCGGCGGCCTCCACAACACGCGGCGCGTGAGCTCGCCCGTTTGCAGGTTCAGCTCGCGCGTGCAGGACACAAGCTCCCCCCGCTCCATGGAGAACGGTACGCCGTCCACCGTCAGGGTCAGGTTGGTCAGATCCGGCAGGTTGGGCAGCTCGGTCACCTCGCTGTCGTGAAAGCGGTCAAAGGTGCCCGTTACAAACAGGTTGCGGGCCTGCCCCGCGTAGCGTTCCTCCAGCGCGGCGCGCTGGCCCAGGTAGCCGTTGCCTTGGCAGAAGATGGCCTCCAGCCCGCCCTCTGCCTGCGCGTCAAACGCGGTTTCGGTAATGATGAACTGTTCCAGTTCCGCGGTGCCACGGTCGAATGTCAGCATAGTACCCTACCCTTTGATGCCGCTGGATGCCACCGAGGCCGTGACCTGCTCCTGCGCGAACACATACAGCAGGATGCCCGGCAATACCACGATGGTCAACGCCGCAAACATGCGTGTGTAATCATAGGAAAACGCCTGGTTGAAGAAGCTCAGCGCCACCGGAAGCGTGCGGTTGGCGGGCGAGGAGGTCAGCAGCGCCGCGTAGAAATACTCGTTCCAGTTGCCCAGAAACATCATCACGCCCGCCGTGGACAGCCCTGTTTTGGACAGCGGCAGGATGACCGTCATGAACGTGCGCAGGAAGCCCGCGCCGTCGATGGTGGCCGCCTCGTTGAGCTCATAGGGCACGGAGAGGAACGTGGCGCGCAGGATGAACATCGACATGGCCAGCCCGCCTGAGAGGTACACTAGCATCAGCCCCGTCTTGGTGTCGTAGAGCGAGAGGTTCATTATGATGCTGAATATCGGCTGTGTGCGGGTGTGCCCGGGCACCAACAGCGTGAGTGTGAACAGGGCGTAAAACAGGTTTTTGCCCGGGAAGCGGTATTTGGCGATCACATACGCGCCCATAGCGTAGATCAGCAACGACCCAAACGTGGGCACGATGGACACCACCAGCGAGTTGACGAAGTAATGCAGCAAATCATACTGCCGCAGCACGGACGCGTACGCGTCAAAGCCGAACGTGTCCGGCAGGGAAAAGGGCGAGGAGAGGATGGCGCCGTTGCTCTTGAACGATGAGAGGATCACCCACAGCAACGGGAACACCGATACCGCCACGATGAACAGCAAAAAGGCGTAGCCAAACGTGCGGTACACATAATAGCCTGCGTTTCGGGTTTTGATCATGCACGCCCTCCTCTAGGTTGCGGGGTCGTTCAGGCGGAAGGCCCGCTTGACGAATACCAGCAGGATGATGCCGATCACAAACATGATGAGCGCGATGGCGTTGGCCATGCCGTAGCGCATGTCGCTGATGCTGTTGACCAGCAGAATGGGCAGGTTCATGGTGTCGTTACCGGGGCCGCCGCGCGTGGTGAGCGAGATGGCCTCGTACATGCTGATGCGCGCTGTGCCCGAGCAGATGACCGCCGTGCCGATGGCGTTGCGGCACAGCGGCAGTTTGATGTGCCGGGTCACCTGAAAGCCGCTGGCCCCGTCAATGGTGGCGGCCTCGTAGAGTTCCTGCGGTACGGCCATCAGGTCCGCCAGCACCAGCAAAGTCACGATTACGGCGTAAAACAGCCAAGTGTACGTAATGGCCGCAAACGCGGCGGGCGATTCATAAAACCAGTTGACCGAAAAGGCGGGGTTAACGGAGCGGATAAGGTTGTTGAGCAGGCCGTAGTCGTTGTTGAACACGAAGCGGTAGATCATCGCCCATGCGGCTGCGGAGATAACGTTCGGGATCATGTACACCGCGCGCACAGCCTTCCAACCCTTGAAGCGGTCAAACAGCAGAAACGCCACCACAACGCCGATGAGCACATGCAGCGTCATGGCGATCAGCCCCCACAGGCTCAGGTTGCGCAGCGCGTAGCGGAAGCTCTCGCGCGCAAACAACTTGGCAAAGTTCTCAAACCCGATAAAGGCGGGTGCGTTGAACCCGTCCCAGCGGGTGAATGCCGTCACCAGCACGGTGAGGATGGGCGTTAGGTAGAATACCAGAAAGATGAGCAGCGTTGGCAGGATGAACAGGTACACGCTGGGCAGCGCTTGCCGCTCCAGTCTGGAAAGCCGCTGCGGGTGTTTCATGGGCAACCCTCCCTGTCGGTGGGCATGGCGGCGCGCGCAGCGCCGTGCGTAATACGATTTCAAATCCCTCATGCGACATGGGTCGCGAGTGGTTTTGTTCTATGACGAGGAGCGGCAGGCTACGGCGTTGCGGTGCTACGTTGAGCCTTCGCAACGAAGTCAGAGGGCAAAAACGCCGCGAGACAGAGGCGTGAAGGGTTTGAAACCGTATCAAGCCCGGCCAGGCCGTATCCCCGGATGGCGGTCTGACCGGGCGCGCGTGCGGGGCGATTACTGGCCCATGGCCTCTTTGGCCATCACGCCCAGCTGCTCCAGATACTGCGCGGGCGTAAGCGAGCCGTCGATAAGCTTGGGCAGCAGCGAACCAAAGCCCGTGTTGGATACGGATGTGGGGATGCAGTCGCCAAACGGCGGCACCAGCAGCGTGTCGGCGTTCACCGCGCCCACGTACTCATCCAGCAACGGGTTTTCGGCGGCGCGCTTGGCCAGGAAGGCTTCGCTTGGCGCAAGCCGCGGCGCGGTGCCGCCCTCGGCCAGCATGTAGGTTTCCAGTTCGGCGGAGGTGAACATGAAGGCGATGAACGCGCTGGCGCATTCCTTCTCCGCGTCGGTGGCCGTGGCGGGGATCCACCAGCCAAAGCCGCCAGCCGTGCCGCACACCGCGATGTTGCCCGGGAAAGCCGCGCCGTGCACATCTTTGCCGTCAAAGCTGCCGGTCCACTTGTCCTTGGCGCTGGGGGCAAAGTCGCCCACCATCCACGAGCCGTTGGGGATGATGGCCGCATTGCCGCTCATGAAGGCGTTGGCCGCGTCCGCATACACCGCGCCGATGGTGTTGGAGGAAGCGTAGGTTTGCAACATGGCCTGCAATTTGGTGAGCGCGGCAAGCAGCGCGGGGTGGCTGAAGTCGGTCAGCTTTTCGACCTGATGGTCGCGCAGCAGTTGCGCGCCGCCCTCTTCCGCCCCGATGAGCGAGCTGAAGGCGAGCATGGTGGTCCACGCGTTCTCGCCCGTCATAAAGGCGATCTTCTGCTCGCCCATTTCGGCCAGCAGTTCCGCCCAGTCCCTGTATTCACCGGGGGCTTTGGTCAGGGGCAGCAGCGCCGCGTTGTAGTACATCGTCATGGGGCGCACCACGCCAAAAGGCACAGATACGAGCTTGCCATCCGCCGTGGTGTTGTAGGCGCGGTCCCAATCGGTCAGGCTGTTGTCGATGTCCGGATAGGCCGCGAGCACGGAGGTCATGTCGTAAAACAGGTTGCCGGGGATTACCACGTTGCGAATCCACTCGGTATCGCCGCCCTCGATCACGGGCGGCAGCTTGTTTTGCAGACCCAACTGCTTGATTTTTTCCACGTACAGGTCCTGCGTGAGCTCTTCGATCACTACGTGATACGTGCCCTCATACAGCTGGTTGAAGCGTTCCACCTGCGGCAGGAAGAACTTCGCGCCCACGTTCTCCCCCGTTTTGTAGTGCGGGATGGTGATCGTGATGCCCTCCGCGCCCGCGGGGGCGGCCCATGCGCCCAGCAGCAGGACACACAGCAGGAACAGCGAAATAAACCGGAGATGTTTCTTCATCGTGAAGACTCCTTTCGGGCTATTCGTTTGGGTTCGCGTGCGCACCGATTTCGTATTTGCATCATATCATCGTTTCTGAAACATGTCAATAAAACTTTCGAAAGATTTCAACGAAACTTTCTGAAACTTTCC
>Ga0351907_1261_pt1 | contig 8437 bp, 7 predicted proteins | sample BONcelHT113001E6_FD_206861 | JGI IMG/M metagenome (GOLD analysis project Ga0351907, IMG submission 206861) | Enriched cells from coal bed in the Powder River Basin, Montana, United States - BONCAT cells T11 rep1 HSBNCT.T11.300.1.E6 ... | reverse complement strand
TCCCGATAGACAGACCCCAAGTATTCTCTAGGCATGCATTTTTGGCGAAGCGGTTCACCAGATGAAGCCGTTAAGGGGTTAGGTCTACCATAGCTGTCCATGGCCTTGCTGACTGTTCCGCTGTGACAGCTGTCAGAAAAGATCAGGATGCGAACACCCTCGGAGAACTCTGCAAACATGGCGTTTAGCTCATCATCAACTAGCTGGCCGTCAAAAAGGCACCATGTTTCGTCACGTTCATCGAACTCCTCATGGTTCAGATCAGGAAGCTGGCCACCATGGCCCGAATAGCTTAACATGAAAATGTCACCGGACTTCAGATCCTTAGCGACCTTTGACACCTTCTCTATGACCTTGGCTCTGGTAGCATCCTTTGTGAGCAGTGTTTCTACTTGGAACTTCTTAGATTTAGCGATATTCGCCATGTCTTTTGCGTCTGCTTCACAAGCAACCAGCTCTCCCGACCATCCGGCATAGTGTTTCGGATCCACTGCATTGAGCCCAATTGTCAGTGCTATTCCATTTGCCATGTTCAAACCTCTTTTAGCTTTTTGTTAATACTTAGTAGTAATAGTATAAATTTTTTTTGGTATATTAAAAAAATATATTAATAATGTACTGATATATAGCTTATGAACGCGAAAAAGCAGATGTGACGAGCGAGTAAAATTAAAGAGCGTGCCACAATCCACAACAGGTAACACGCCCTTCCTCCCCCACGCTTGCCCCCATGCGCACGCTTCCACAGGTGAGCGGGAGCCCACGGGCAGGCTACGGAGAGAAGGGCCACTATTCGTCTCTGGCACAGAACACGAATCGAGACTAATATGTTCTCGGCCAATGAAATTGATCCAACCCAGAGGGAGATCCTGCCCAATGATCGAGCTAACTGCTGAGATGATTATCGAGATTCACGACACCACCATCCAGCGCTACGGAGGCTTACCCTGCATCCTGTGCAAAGGCACCATTGATTATCTCGTCACCAGGATCAATGATGAGCCCGACCACTTCAAGAAGGCCGCTCTCGCCCTTCATCTGATCGCACTTCATCCCTTCAACGACGGTCAGAAGAGAACAGGATTTCAGGTTTCCGACAACATTCTGAGAATGAACGGCCTATGCATATCAGCCAGCAAAGAAAGCATTTGCAGCGTTCTCTGCACGATAGCTAAATATAGCTGCACACTCGACGCAATCGGAAAATGGCTCAGAGAAAATACACAAGAATTAACCTGACCATCACATCTCAGCCAGGCACTTCATCAGCTCATCGTTCTCTTTCAGGCTCTTCTCAAGATGCCTGCGCTGCTCAGCCGTGAGGCCTTTGCCCATCTTTTCTTCCTTCTTTGGGAGGGATCTGATCTGCTCTGGCATAGCTATACATCTTAATTGATCTGTTGGATTAAATATCTTCTTGAGAAGACGATCCTGGCTTCGTACCCGATCGCCGCCCGCACATACTCTAGACTTATCCCATACTCCTGGGCAGCCTCCTCTATTTCCATCACCTCGGCAAGCGTTCCCAGGATGACGGCCACAGGCACCCGCTAGCCCAGCACGACGGGCTTGCCGTGAGCGATCCTGGGATCGACGACGATCCGCTCTTAGAGCTGAAGGGAATATGGCCACAATCATAGCCGCTCTCCTCAAAATCGCGGGTAAGCTCTTCAATAAAAGCCTCATCATAATTGGTAACACCCATAAAGCCGTAGAACTGACGGGTCTTGGATTGCCTGCGAGCTGCGGTCTTATCACCTGCAATCTCATCGGTCATTCTTTGCTGCCTCCCGGTTTCTCTTTCTTCATTCTCTCGATTCCCAGGAAGATATCATCAATTCCATGATCACACACCGGAGAGCGCTCTTTGCTGTAGTCGCCCTTCCCAGGATTCTGGCTCTGCCACTGGCGAACAGCATTTACCGGGCTTGGACATCCTCCTTGAGCCTAAATTCAGAGCGCCTTCAGCTCATCAATGAACGCTGGCTTCCTCTTATTCTCTCTTCGCAGCCGCTCCACTATCTTCAAGACCTCGGACTGGAAGTCCTCGATTCCCTTCATATCCATTAAAATAGTAGCTACGTCCTGATAGTGCTCCCTTCCCATGCGGCATTCGGCAAAGGGAAAGATCAGCTCCTTGTATGCAGTGAAATAATCCTTCGGGTACAGATTAGCCAGCTCTTTATGATACGCTCTCAGGCTGTGGATGTTCCTTTGAGCCAGCACCTCTCGCACGGCTGAATCGTACCTCTCCTCTCTAATGTAGATCTCGATAAGCTTTCCTCTGCCATATCTGTCGTCCCCGGCGAAATGGACCAGAATTTTGTCGAGCATCTCCTGCCACTCTTCCTTTGTGGCTGCCATCTTCAATTGCTCGTAATATTTCCATTCACGGCTTGCTAAAAAGAGATTTAGAAGCTGCTCTTTATACTTAATTGGGTCCCTTTCTCGATAGTTTTCGCTCAAGAACTCTCTTAGACCTTTTGATAGATGATCGGGAAAATGAGCTGTGCCTTCTTCGGCGATTCGTATCGCCTTCGTTCGATCACCATTCTCAAGGAGCTGCTTTGCATATTGAAGGCAGAATTCATAACTGGAGCGGTAATGCTTTTCCATCAAGGCATATAGATCAGCCATCTCTCCCAACCGGGTGAGCAGATGAAGCTGCATAGAGATCAGATTCTCGGCCTGGTAATATTTACCCCAATCCTGCTCCTTGTCGGGAAGTTCATCGGGAAGATGCGGCTCCAGCAGCTTTTTCCAGTAATATAAATCATCTTTCGAGGTGCATAGCTGCTTTAGAGCATCATAGTAATCATCCTGGGAAAAGTCAGGATCCTTTTGCAGATACCTTTTGAAGAGATAGTTTATATGCATCTGCCTGGCGTCTGCTCCCAATTCCGCCAGCATTATGTACTCCACGAACCCATCCAGAAAATCGGAGAACTTGCCCTCATAATAGCCGTCGGAGTCGTCCACATGATCCATCTTCTCAGCAATCGTCTCGGTGAGAGCTTGATAGATCTTGGCCGCCTCCAGGAAATCATCCTTCCGGACGTAGATCTTCGCCAGATTCTCAAAAGGCGCGAAATCCAATTCTGCCCCGTAAAGGATAAAGCCGCGTTCTTCGACCTCATCAAAGAGCGAATCAACCTCGCGCCTGTAATTGGAAAGACTCCTGCCATCCCCATTCTCAGAAAAGCAGGCCAAAAAGCGATCTCTAAGGTCAGGATCTGTCTCCATTTCCTTCTGAAAGAAGTCTTTGAGCGCCTTTGGCTCGGCACTCTCCAGCAGAGACTGCATCTTCTTTAGCTCCAGACCGCACTCATCCATCATCCTGTCGACCTCTTTCTTATTGCTGTCGATCGCCAGAAATGTGGCCACAATATGCTTGCAGAAGCCTTCAAGATCGTAAGGGCAGGTGCAGAAAGCATGGAATTTATCGAGATCGATCTCTACTCGGTAGTTTTCGGTTCCGCTTACGATCGCCACTACGCAAGAAGGAGATGCATCTGAGATCTTAACACGGCCTTCCTGGAAATATCTTAGGCCCTTCTGAAACGACTGCTCAGTGCACAGCTCTTTTAACTTGTAGGATTGCGAAGGACGAAGCGGGAAGTCCCCATCCATTAGGGTGGGGATGAAAGCGGAGTCCTTTGCCATGATTACTTTCACGTCGCGCTCAACTGATATAAATATTAGTTTTGCATGTCTATATTCGTTTGATGATCTGCTACAAGTATCCTATCTTTCCTAACAAGATCACCCAATGGAAGTTAGCGGAGAATTTGGATGCTTGTAGATGGCTCTATAATCGGCTTCTACAAAACCTGAATGAAGCAAAAGAAAAAGGCATCAAGCTCAAGACCTATGATTCTCAGAACATGATTCCTTCTCTGAAGCTCGTAAATCCAAAGCTGAATCTTGTCTACTCTAAAGTTCTTCAGATGGTGAATTACACTCTTTGGTCTAACATCAAAGGACTCTCGGCATCAAAGAAGAACGATCGGAAGATCGGTCATATTCGCTTCAAAGGGTATGGTTGGTATAATACCCTGAATTACAACCAATCCGGGTTCAAGATCGATCGAGATCATGGCCTATTGCATCTCTCCAAGATCGGAGAAATGCAGATCAAGATCTATCGAAAGATCGAAGGTTGCATCAAAGCCGTCATAATCAAGAGAGAAGGCGAGAGATGGTTCGCCATAGTCCAGGCCGATCAGGAACCACAGGCGTTACCGGAAACGGAGGAAGCAATAGGTCTGGATGTAGGTCTAACTTCCTTCGTGGTTGATTCAGAAGGTAATGAAATAGAGAATCCAAGATGTGGAGACCACGCGGCGGATAAACTGGCAAAGCTGCAAAAAAAAATTGCCAGAGCCACGAAGGGATCAAATAATCGCAAAGCAATCAAGGATAAGATCGCTAAGCTGCATAAGAGAATCAATTGCCAACGAGATGATTTCCTGCATAAGTTATCTCGGACCTATATCAATAACTTTGATATCATTTGTGTTGAAGATCTTGATGTCAAGGGCCTGAAAGAGAAAGACCATAATAGTGGCATGCATCGCAGCATTCATGATGCATCATGGTCTAAGTTCATATTCATGCTTTCGTACAAGGCTCAAAGTGCTGGTCGAAAGTTGATAAAAGTAGATCCCAGGAACACCACTCAAAGGTGTTCTGCTTGCGGAAGCATCGTAAAGAAAGATCTATCGGTACGAGTACATGAGTGCCCTTATTGCGGATTCTCGTGTGATCGAGACTACAATGCTTCCAGGAATATACTCATCACAGGGATGGAACAGCCCGTAGCGCCCATAGAACCAAAACCACTACATCACATATCAGTGATGCAAGTTTTGGCAATGACGTGGGAAGCCGCGCCCTTCAGGACGCGGTAGTTCACTGAATCTATCTCTTGCCCGATCATCAGCATCACTCGACACATTTTAGGGAAAAGCATCTCGAGCTTGACAAAGCAGCTCTTTGCCGCCAGCTACAACGAGACTAAGGCTTCATGCGGGCCTTGATTTCCACCACATCGCTCTCAATCCTCTGCAGCCGCTCATCCATGCGATCCTTCAGATCCGAGCGCAAGCCCTGCACCTCGGAGACGACGTCCGCGCGGGCTTCGTCAATGGCATCAATCACAGAGTCTTGCTTTGCGGAGATCTCGCGGAGCTGTGCGTTGTTTTCCTTGAAACCATCCCTCGTCTCAGCTATCATCTCGTCCTGCTTTCCGGATAGCTCCTTGAAGCCGCCTCTCGTCTCAGCTATCATCTCGTCCTGCTTTCCGGATAGCTCCTTGAAGCCGCCTCTCGTCTCAGCTATCATCTCGTCCTGCTTTCCGGATAGCTCCTTGAAGCCGCCTCTCATCTCCACGATCATTTCGTCCTGTTTTTGGGAGATCTCTTTCAGGCTACCGTCCATGCCCCCGAGCTTGGAGACCGTCTCCTTGAAACCGTCTTTCACTACCATAATCAGTTCTTTAAGATGACCGGCAGCAACATCAAGCCGGGCATCGGTCTCATTCTCTCCAGCCACCTTAAAAAAGTCGTCGTAGGCACCCAACGCATCGGAAAATTCGCTTTGAATATCATCAACTTTGATCAGAGTATTTTCAATTTTTATGGCCTTAAGAAACCTCTCCTGATCGTCAAGGGGGCCCTCGGCCAATATCTTCACTCTGCCGTCCGGCAGATTTCTTACATACCCTTTAAGGCCAAATGCTCTCGCTATGGTCACTACCTTGGATCTGTAGCCGGCCATCTGCACTTTTCCAGAGACAAAGGCAGTGAGTTTATGCATCAATTTAATTATTCTCTCTTTTCATATTTGGACTTTAGCATGAGGTCGCTTTCAATCGCAGATCTTCACAACTCTTTCATCTCGTCTATGAAGGCCGGCTTTTTCCTCTGATCAATTCTCAGCCGCCCTACGATCTCTGAAACGGCCCCTTCGTAGCCCTCAATGCTTTTCATCCTCTTCAGATAGGAGACGACTTCTTGATAGTGTTTTCTTCCCATGCCCATTTCAGCAAAGGGAATTATCAAATCCCGGTAGGCATTGAAGTACTGCTCCGGGTAGAGGAAGCTCAGATCCCTCTGGTACAGGCTTAAAGTGGAGAGACTCCGCGTGGCAAGAATCTCTTTTAATGCCTGATCATACATCTTCTCTTTAATGTAGATATCAATTAGCATACTGCTGCCATGCCAGCCTGCCGATCTCTTCTGGGAAAAGTGATCCAGAATCTTGCGCAGCCGCTCTTGCCACTCCTCCGCCTTAGAGGCCTTCTTTAGTGGTCCGTAATACTGCCAATCACCGCTCTGGAGAAATAGTGACTGTAGTGTATCCCGGTACTTTTTCGGATCAGAATCTTTGTAGATCCCGCTCAGGAAATCTCGTAACTCCTTTGTAAGATGATCTTCAAAGATGGCCACGCCCTCCTCCGCCACATCCAGAGCCTTCGCTTTCGCCCCATCGGCTAAAAGCTGCCGGGCGTACCTGAGACAAAGAGCATCACTGGTACGGTAATACCTCTCGATGAGCCCATAAAAATCATCCATCTCCCCGAGCTTGAGGTGAAGGTCAAGCTTCATCGTGATCAGCTCTATCGCACCATGATGGTGCCACCAATCCTTATCACTGGGAACTTCGCCAGGCATATGCGGCTCCAGCAATTCATTCCAGTATCGCCGGTCCGACTCTTCGCGGCAGAGCTTATCTAGAGCTTCGCGGTAGTCGCTCTGGAAATAGTCAGGATCCCCTCGCCGGTACTTGTCGAAGAGATACTTGATGTAAGGCCTCCTGCCATTTGCATCCAGTCCGGCCTTGAATATGCAGTCTGTGAATGCCTCCAGGCTATCGGTGAACTCTCCTCCATAGTTGCCGTCTGAGTCGTCCACCTCATCCATTTTCTCAGCTATGACCTCGGAAAGGGCCTGGTAGATCTTGGCCGCCTCCAGGAAATCGCCTTTCTGAATATAAAGCTCAGCCAGATCGCTTAGCGAAGAGAAGTCTATATCCTCTCCGTAAGGAACATAACCGTGATCCTCGACATCATCGTAGAGCGATTCCGCCTCCGCCTTATAATCATTCAGGCTTCTTCCCTCGCCTTTTTTGCCGAAGACGGCTTTAAACCGATTCCTGAGGTCAGCTCGCTGTTCCATCTCGGAGAGCAAGAAGCTTCGCAAAGCATCCGCATCGGCCCGCTTCAGGAGTTGCTCGGTATCCTCCAATTCACAGCTGCTTTTATTCATTAGAGGCTCGATCTCCACGTCATCGCGGATGACTGCCAGAAAGGTAGCAACTATGTGCTTGCATAGCCCATCCCAGTCGTAAGGACAGTCGCATTCGCCGGAAAACTCCTCATCCAGCTCAATTTCCACCTGATAGTCATTTGTCCCGCTCACAACCGCCTTTACTCTGGTGGTCGTGGCCTCCTTGATGCGCACTCTTCCCTCCTCGAAATATCGCTCCCCCCGGTCGAAAGAGGACTCGGTGCACATTTGCCTGAGATCATCCTCATCCAAGTCAATCATTAGTATTCCCTTCTGATGATGCGCTATTAGTCGTCTTCGTGCACAGATAGAGAGCGAAGAACCCCTGGCTATGCGTCGCTTTTTCTATCTTAAAGCCCGCTCTTTCGATCACGCCCCGCATAATCCAATCCATGGTCGAATATTCATTTCGCACGTGCTCACAGATGCTGCGGGCAAACTGCGGCCCTGCCTTCTCCGCGGCCTTCGAGATAAATTCATCCAGGAATTCTTCGTGACTCCTGAGATCAAAGGAGTATACCACATCCCTAAGGCAAAGCTTTCCGCCTTCAGCCAGCAGGCCAGCCATGCGCAGCAGTGCGATCTGCTTCCAAAAATCGGGCAGATGGTGCAGAGCGATCTGGCTCACAATGGCATCTAGCGGTTCGCCCTCATGCTGATAGGTGAGAAAGCCGCCCTGCAGAAATTCGACGTTGGCTACGCCGCGCGTCTTAGCCTTCTTTTCTGCGTAGCGCAGAATGCCTGCCGAGAGGTCCACAGCGTAAACTTTGCGACAGTGGCGGGCGGCGGCCAGGGCGAACTCGCCCGTGCCCGTCCCTATCTCCAGGACGGGCTGATCGGGCTTGAGATCCAGAAAGCCCAGGATCTCTTTTATCTCGCCCTGGACATCTCGAAACTTTTGCATATTACGATCATAGATCTCGGCCAGGGCGTCGAAGTTTGCGCCGGGGTGGTCGGGCTCGTGGTACTGCCAGGCGGGGGCGGACATTTTTCGGATCTCCATGCGATTTGAAAATGCTGGTGGGAAAGTCGATTTATATATTCTTGGACATTGGCGGTCTCATCTACTGGGCTTTGGCAACAAGATTTTTTTAGCGTGTAAGAAGGTCACGCCCACAATCGATCCCTTCTCGTATCTGATGATGACA
>Ga0351907_1167_pt2 | contig 8438 bp, 7 predicted proteins | sample BONcelHT113001E6_FD_206861 | JGI IMG/M metagenome (GOLD analysis project Ga0351907, IMG submission 206861) | Enriched cells from coal bed in the Powder River Basin, Montana, United States - BONCAT cells T11 rep1 HSBNCT.T11.300.1.E6 ... | reverse complement strand
TACTTCCACTATTGGATTTAATTTATCTGAAGATGCTTTTCGATTAATCTTATTAATGTTAGTTATAGTTATGGTGGCGCTTCTTTCTGAAAGGGTGGAGAGAGTTCGCTCTTTAAGAAAATTAAACAAAGAACTAAGTAAACAAGCTGAAAAATTAGTAGATGTTAATGAAGAACTAGAAGCCTTCGCTTATTCTGTTTCACATGATTTAAGAGTTCCATTAAGAGCTATAGATGGGTTTTCCAGAATAATGATTGAAGATTATGAAAAGGATCTAGATGAAGAAGGAATTCGGCTATTAAATATTATAAGGAAAAATACAAAAAAAATGGGCCAACTGATTGATGATATTTTACTTTTATCACGTGCTGGTCGCCAGGAAATGAATATTTCTGAAATTGATATGAAATCTCTTGCTGAATCTGTTTATCTTGATTTTGCTAATCAGACTGAAAACAGAACAGTTAATTTCCAGGTTGATGACCTTCCTATGGCTTATGGTGATAGATCTCTTTTTAATCAGGTTTATACTAATTTGATTGGAAATGCTGTTAAATTCACTTCTCATAAAAATCCTGCTGAGATAAATGTTGGTTATATAGATTCCAAAGAGGAATACATCTATTTTGTTTCAGATAATGGCGCAGGATTTGATATGAAATATATTAACAAGTTATTTGGTTTATTTCAAAGACTTCACAGTACAGATGAATTTGATGGTACTGGAGTGGGCCTTACTATTGTTCAGAGGATTGTAAAAAGACATGATGGAAAAGTATGGGGTGAAGGAGAAGTTGATAATGGGGCAACCATTTATTTTTCCCTTCCTAAAACTAGTCAAAAAAAAATTGAGAGTAAAGAAAATTAAAAATAGTTCATATCAAAAAGTTTAATTTAAACTTTCAAATAAATTTTTTATAAAAATAATAATTAATTGATTAGAAGGTGAATATTATGGTAATGGAAGAAGTTGAAATATTACTGGTCGAAGACAATCCCACCGACGCAGAACTTACTATGCGTGCTTTAAAAAGAAAAAATATGGCAAATCAAGTTTTTTGGGTTAAAGATGGTGCAGAAGCATTGGACTTCATTTTTGCCAAAGGGGAATTTTCTAATAGAAATCCAGATAATCTTCCCCGACTCATACTTCTGGATTTAAGGATGCCTAAAGTGGATGGTCTGGAGGTTTTACAAAAAATAAAAGCTGAAGAAAATACACGTAAAATACCAGTGGTTGTATTAACTTCCTCTAAGGAAGATAGAGATATTGTGGAAAGTTATGAATTAGGGGTTAACAGTTATGTTAGCAAACCTGTAGAATTTGATGAATTCATTGACGCAGTTTCAACTCTAGGATTTTACTGGATGTTAATCAATAATCCTCCTTAATAATTTTTTTTTTAATGAGAAATAGAATAAAAAGGATTTTGAGGATTTTATGAGGGAAATAATCAAAATATTAATATTGGAAAATGATCCTCTGGATACCAAACTTCTGATACATAATCTATTAAACAGAGGACTTAATTTTAATTTTTGTAGAGTTAAAAATATTGATGATTTCATAAAAGAACTTCAAGAATTCAATCCTCAAATAATACTATCTGATCAATCATTAACTGATTTTGACTGCCTTTCTGCACTGGAAATTGCTCTTAATAAAAATTTCAATATTCCTTTTATTTTTGTTTGCACCAATGAAAATGAAGGTTTGAAATTAATTGATAAAGGTGCCACAGATTATATTCTTAAAGAAAATATTAATAATTTATTTTTTGTAGTTAAAACGGCTTTAAACAGATATAAAGAATTTGTTGGTAATCATATTAACTCGCTTAAAGAAAGTGAAAAAGAATATAAGGCTCTATTTGAAAAATCATTAAATCCTATTCTAGTTTCCAGGAAAGATGGCCATTTAGTTGATGTTAATGATGCCGGTTTGGATTTTATGAATACTTCGATACAGAATATCATTGACCATAATTTGAATAAATGGGTTAATAATATGGATATTTCAAATATCTTTGAGGGGACTGTTTCCAGTAAAGAGCTTATTTTTGATATTGATGGTAAAGAAAAAATATTAGATACAGATATCATTCCTGTGGATTCAATTAATAACCAGAAATTATATTTTATCTCAGGAAAAGATGTCACTAACGAAAAAATGGAATTAAAATCTATTGAAGAAGAAAAGAATGATTATAAGGCTATTTTTGAAAATATTGGTACTCTTTCTTTAATATTTGAAAAGGAAATGATTATATCTAGGGTTAATGCAGAATTTGAAGATTTCGCAGGTTTTAAAAATGATGAACTACGGCACAAAATTAAATGGATTGATTTTGTGGCTCCTGAAGATGTAGAACGGATGATAGGTTATCACAGGATGCATAGAATACATCCTCAATCTATACCAAAAAACTTTGAAGTTTCTCTAAAAAATCGCTCAGGAGATACACGAGATTTTTTCGCGGCTTATGAATTATTAAATGACACAGGTAAGGGAATTCTATCTTTTCGTGACATTACTGAACAAAAAAAGGCTCAAAATGAAATAAAAAGTTCACTTAAAGAAAAAGAAATACTGTTAAGAGAGATACATCACCGTGTGAAAAATAACATGCAGATAATTTCTACTCTGCTTACACTCCAGTCTACCCAGGTTAATGATGATAGATTAATTGAGTTATATAAAGAAAGCCAAAATAGAATACAAGCCATGGCATTGATTCACGAGAAATTATATCAATCAAGAGACATATCTAAGATAAATTTAATAGAATATGTTGGTAGTTTAATTAATGATTTATTTAATTCATATGGTGCGGATAAAAAGAATATTGGATTTGAATTGGATGTAGATGATGTTCTAATGAATATAGATGCTGCCATTCCATGTGGATTGATTATTAACGAAATTGTTTCCAATTCACTTAAATATGCTTTTCCAAAGGGAAATGGGAAGGTTAATGTGCATTTGCATAGATTAAATGAAAATGATTTTTATTTAAAGATTTATGATGATGGAATCGGAATTCCAGAATCTTTCAATGTAAAGAAAACTAACACTTTGGGTTTAAAAATTGTTAATAATTTAGTGGATCAACTTGATGGATCTTTAAAGATATCAAAACCTTCTAAATTTGAAATTTTATTTAAAGAACTGGATTACAAGAAAAGAATTTAATGGTCTATTATTTATAAAATACTAATATAGTGCCTTAAATTACTTTTAAACATATAAATCGCTAAATTATTTATATTTTGGGCTGGAAATTATCGAAACTTATTAATAAATAATGGATTATATATATTTTTAATTAAAAATTATGAGAATTTATCATTGAATTGAGGGGAGGTTTTATGGTCAGCGCAAGAGTTCTAGTGGTCGAAGATGAAGCTATTGTTGCAATGGGTATTAAACACAAGCTGGAGAATATGGGCCATACTGTAGTAGATATGGTCGCATCTGGAGAAAAAGCTATTCAAGCTGCTAAAGAACATTATCCTGATATTATATTAATGGATATTGTTATTAAAGGCGATATGGATGGTATTGATGCTGCAAAAATTATTCATGATACTAATGATATTCCTATTATTTATTTAACTGCTTATGCTGATGAAGAAATATTAGAAAGGGCCAGGGTAACCCAACCTTATGGTTATATTATAAAACCATTTAAATCTAGTGAATTAAATGCTAATATTGAAATGGCTCTTTATAAACACCAAACAGCTAAAAAAGAGACAGAAATAATCAAACAACAAGTTGCAGCTGATTTCAATGAGTTTATTTCTCAGACTTTACCTACTGGTTCTACTCCAAGTGAAATTGAAATGAGAGATATGCTTTTTAATATATTTGGTGATCGCTTAGAAGATGACTATAAACCATCCTATGAATCTACCATTAAATCAGCTGGAATTGATGATGAGTCCGATGGTGGGGAAATTTTAGAGGCCTACTTATTATGGTTATCTGATGTTTTTAACGATTTTGGTGTTCGAAATGCTATGAAACCTAAAGAATCTGATATTGATTTTGAATTTGATAACTGTCCCTGGAAAGAAGATGCTGAAAAAAATCCTATTTTTTGTATTAACTGTCATTCTGTTATCAAAAGAAGTTTCGAATGGACTAATCTCGAAGGAAAAATTGAAAGAAAACATACCATTGCTAATGGTGCAGACCACTGTTTATTTGTCTTTAAGTTTTAATTTAATTAATATTTGAAGTATAATAGGGGTGTAATTGTTATTATTTGATTTAAATTTATTTTTGAAGTGTAATTTGGGTGTAATTGTTATTATTTGATTTTAAATTTATTTTTGAAGTGTAATTTGGGTGTAATTGTTATTATTTGATTTTAAATTTATTTTTTTATTATTCATTTTTTATTTTTCTTTCAACAAAAAATTCTTTAAATAATCTTAACATATACTATTATCATGAAAAGAAAAGGAGTTGCCAACTTACCCCTTCACGGAGGCCATCCTCCTCGATGGCTTTTTAGTAGAATGATAAAACTTGCTGGAGGAATAAGTGAAGTTATCCTGGATGAGTATGGAAGTGATGAACTCTTAAGGCGTTTATCAAATCCATTTTGGTTCCAGGCATTCTCATGTGTACTGGGTTTTGACTGGCATTCTTCTGGTACAACCACAACTACCTGCGGAGCTCTTAAAATAGCACTAAAACCTGAAAAACATGGGTTCATGGTTGCAGGAGGTAAAGGTAAAGCTTCTCGCAAAACACCTGATGAAATAGCAGATTCTGCAGATTTACTTTCCATAAGCACTAATAAAATAGATAAAATGATTAATTCCAGTAAATTATCTGCTAAAATTGATAATTCATGTATACAAGATGGTTATCAGCTTTATCAGCACAACTTTTTTATTAATGAAAAGGGTAACTGGGCTGTGGTTCAACAGGGAATGAATACAATTAATAAATATGCCCGCCGATATCACTGGTTGGGTGAATCAGTTGATGATTATCTTAAAGAACCTCATGCAGCTATTTCTTGTGATTTGAAAGAAGATGAATCACTTAATATGGTAGCTCTGGAAAGTGAAAAGGCCAGACATATTAGTGTAGATTTAATTTGTGATAATCCAGATCATCTTAAAAAATACTTTAAAAGTAAAAATGGTGCCCAAACATTGCTCACTGATTTTTCTTCTGGGAATAATCTGAACATGCCAAGCCATCACCCGGTTCTGGATATGGATCTTTCAGATAGAGAATTTGATGTCTTAAAATCAGCCTGGGAAATACAACCGGAAAATTACCAGGAATTAATTTTATTAAGTGGGATGGGTCCTAAGAAAATCAGGGCACTGGCACTCATTTCTGATCTTGTTTTTGGAGAACCGGCCAGCTGGCAAGACCCTGTTAAATACAGTTTTACTCATGGTGGTAAAGATGGGTTTCCATATCCTGTGGATCGAGAGGTATATGATCACTCCATAAATACTCTTAAGGAAGCTTTGGATTCTTCTAAACTGGATAATAAGAATAAAATTGGTGCCATAAAACGTTTAGAATCATTTATTAAAGAGTAACTAATATATAAAAAAAGAAAAAAAATTAGACTGGAACTGCTATAACGCTCCGGCCTGCAATAGAAGTTCTATTCCTTAGGATAACTTCTCCAATGAATTTTTTACGAGAAATTGTGGGTATGCTTTTAGCGGAGATTTTACGCCCCCTGAAAATTATATTGTCAGGTCTTCCCCTGCTTCTGCGTCCAAGTAGTTTTCCATTGTCATAAGTTGCCCATATCCTTACTCTACTGGTGTAATTAATATTTTTAACCTCATAGGTAAGTATGTTACGTCTGTTAACTCCCCACCTATCAGTACCAGCAATATGTATTGCTGCAGATACAGGGTTAGATTTCATACTGGCGAACTTACCTCTCCTATAATATCTAGGGCTGTTAGGTAAACTGATATATTCACCATCTTTCATTTTAAATATTCTAACCTTAGAACCTCTATTATATACGGCCATGCCAACATAACCACTTGGAGACTTAATAATAAAATGTCCCATTCCTAATTTTCTTAAAGTTCTGTAGGCACTATTCATAGAAGCTTTAGTTATACGTCCGTTAGATACCATACGTCCAGCTAGTTTTTCTAGGTACTTATTTAGATAAACAACGTCCGGGCCACCAGTTCCAACAAACCACCCATTTTTCACTACTATGGTGTGGAAAAAATATCCGTTAGCTTTTTTATATTCTTTAACAGCTTCTTTACCATACCATATTACCTTTTTGATGTAAAGGTTGGCTGCATATGAAGAGTCCCTTCGATAGGCGTAAACATAATGTCCTTTTTTAACATGGACTATAACTGAACAGCATCCACTATCTAATTTATTGGGAACCGTTTTTTTAACTACCGTACTAGTAGTAGAATTAGTAGAATTAGTAGAATTAGTAGAATTAGTAGAATTAGTAGAATTTGTTGTAGTTACAGTATTGGAATTATTGGAATCATTATTTTCACTAACTGATTGTTGTAATCTTTCATCAGTATTTAAATCAGTTGATATGGTATCATCTGTAGCAGCTACGCTACCCATAAAAAAAAGTATCAATAAAACAAACACAATTAATATTTCTTTAGTTCTGAAAATTTCTCAACCCCCCATTGATTATTGTAATGTAGATATTATATTAATACTGATTAATAAAAATTGTGCGCTGGCTTTTTTGTATTTGTAATACAAATTTTTTCAACTCAAACATATTAAGAATATTTACTCCTTAAAAAGTATATCCTCATCTTTAAAACAAGTAATTTATTATTATTCAATCTAAACAAAACTAAAAAAATGTAGGGATTATAAATCCCCTTTTATTCAGTAATCTATGTATCTGAATTTTTTCTCCATTATCATTACTATACCAAAGGCAATAATTCCCAAAAGCACTGAGAAAATGATAGCGCTGTTATCTGCGATTGAAATCTTTTGATAAGGCATTCTCAGAGTACCTAACATCAAGCCTACCAGAAAAGACATGGTTATTGACTCATGATTTTTAAGCAGATAATCAAGTATCCTAGAAAATGTTATAATTCCCAGGCCAGCCCCTAACACGAATGTTATTATTTCATTTATAGAAAATTTATTAAGGGCATTAATCATGTACTCATACTGTCCTAAAAGCAGTAAAACAAATGCCCCGGATATCCCCGGGAGAATCATAGCACAGATGGCCACAAAACCAGAAAAAAAGATAACTAATAAACTGTGATTGGCTTGGATAGGGTTAAGCCCTACAAATATGAAAGCAAAAACAAATCCAATTATTCCAAAGATGAAGTTTTTCACAGAAAAGCCATCTATTTCTGTATAAACTATGTAGGCAGATGCTAAAATTAACCCAGAAAAGACTGCGTAGGTGTAAGTTATATAATTAGTCAATAAAAACTGCATTAATCTTGACATACTGAGTATGGCTATCCCTATACCTAAAAGTAAAGGAATAAATAACTCAAAGTCAACTTCTTTTTTTAAGATCGTTTTTGATTCATGGAGGTGACCTTTTAATAATGGCTTTACAAATTCAAAGTTTATTTTACTTATGGAATGTATCAGTCGTTCATATATACCTGTTATCAGAGCTATGGTGCCTCCTGAAACCCCAGGCATGGTATCGGCGGTCCCCATAAACAGACCTCGCAGAAAAATTGCTAGAAAATTCTTTAACTTGTTATTAATGATGTTCATAAAATGTACTCCGAATTATAATTAATAATAATAATAATAATAACTGTATTATGGATTGATTTTATGTATTATAGTTATTATTAATGGTTATTTGATTTTCATTTTTGTAAGGAGGTAGTAATTAAATCTATTTAAATGAACATAAATTTTTCTGAATATCCGTTTTATCAAGGGTTTCTAGATTATCTTCCATTTTTTTAATCCAGTTATATATTCGAAGGGCATCGGTTGAAGGAACATTTCCTGACTTCTGTTTTAGTGAATCATCAGCAATAGATAATGCGCTATCAATACACTCTTTTAATTCTTGATAGAACTTCATAAATTCTTCCACTGAGAATACAACCAGTTCATCACCATTTTCAAATACACTCTGCTTATGAAATGATATTTCCCCTTCTTCTAGTTTAATTTGTACTTTTTTCAATTATAATCCCTTTTTAATTGTTTTTAATAATTTATATTATTCAAATACTGTTTATTAAGGCAAAATTAATTTTTTACTTAATAATTATCTCTTAATATAATATTGGGTCTCTATATTAATTAATTTTATCTATCAAATTCCAATAAGGGCCGGAACATCACTTTTATGTTTATAAATTCTTTTTTTCTTTTTAAGGTTCTTTTCGGGCCATTTAAAATTTTTTAGGGAGGTTTGCATTTCAAATTTCATAAT
>Ga0351907_1258_pt1 | contig 8561 bp, 8 predicted proteins | sample BONcelHT113001E6_FD_206861 | JGI IMG/M metagenome (GOLD analysis project Ga0351907, IMG submission 206861) | Enriched cells from coal bed in the Powder River Basin, Montana, United States - BONCAT cells T11 rep1 HSBNCT.T11.300.1.E6 ... | reverse complement strand
TACCTGGATAGGCGCAGGCAACCCTAACTCCAGCTTCATAAGCTCCACGGGCGATCGCTTCATTACCAGTCAACAATTTTCGCATGCTTTCCGCCTTCTTTCATAAATCAAATTATAACACCTTACTTGAGTTCCAGTTCCAATCACGCAGTTGACTTAACAAAGGATAATCGGTCAAATCAAAGTGAATCGGGGTAACCGAAATATTCTGTTTCTGGATCGCAAAAACATCAGTGTCGCTGGCATTATTGGTCTGCACCGGTGTTCCTGCCATCCAGTAATAGGTCCTTCCATGTGGGTCAGTTCTTTTTTCAAATGCATTTTCATATTCGATTCGTCCCAGCCTGGTTATCAACACACCCTTGATTTCATCCTCGGCAACCGGCGGCACGTTTACGTTAAGCAAACTGAACGCCGGCATATTTTTCGCTATAATCTGTTTTACCAGACTACGGCAAAAAGCTGCTGCCGGACCAAAATCAGCCAAATCATAACTGGCGAGGGAAATTGCAATGGCTGGGATTCCATGCATGGCACCTTCCACCGCCGCGCTGACTGTTCCGGAATACAAAACATCCGTTGCCAGGTTTGGTCCCTGATTAATCCCGGACACCACCAGATCAGGCCTTACGGTCATCAAGGTATCAAGAGCAATCTTGACACTGTCTGCGGGGGTGCCTCCAATACGCCAACCACTAATCCCCGGATCATCAAACGTATGTTGGTTCACCCATATCGGATGATATACGGTTATGGAATGACCGGTCGCGCTCTGTTGTTGTGCAGGAGCTGCAACAACGATTTCAGCAACTTCTTTCAACGCTTCCCATAAAGCCCTGATTCCCGGTGCGCGGATGCCATCATCATTAGTGAGTAATATTCTCAAATCTTCTGCCCTACTTTCATTTCAAGTTTAAATAATTATAGCTGTCCCATCATTTTATGGGTCTGCGGAATGACTCGGACATCCCTCAGTCGGTTCAATGCAAACTGTTGCCACAAAAGCACCTTTTGCGGATTGACAGCCAAAACACCATTTGTCGGCGTAACCGGCTGAAAAATCAGCGGTATCGCCGGGTTGACTTTCTTAATCAGCTCTGTCGTGCGCATAATTTCATCAGCCGTGGTTTCGTCGCTCAGCACCACTTTTACAAAAGGTTGACTCCGCACAGCAATTTGAAGAAATTGTTCATGCTGCTGCCAATATTCGATTCCGTTCATGGCACTGGGCAGTTTAAAGTCCATAGAGACAATGTCGATTCGACCGATAACCTTATCTAATGCATTCGGCAAGGTTCCGTTAGTTTCCAGATAAATTAGGAATCCCTTTTCACGAAGGCTGCCGATGGCCGCCACAACTTCTGGTTGGAGCAAAGGTTCGCCACCAGTTATGCTGACGGAATGATGTTGGCTGCGGAACAAGCCGGCAATATGATCGACCAGGCACGCAACTGGCACGGGATTGACTATGGCCAAATAATCCCGTTTCCCTGAATTCTGTTCAATTTTTGCCACTTCGGGCACACAAAACGATTCCGTTGTATCGCAGTACTGACAGGAAATATTGCAGCCGGCCAAGCGAACAAACACTTGCCGGCATCCAACATACAAACCTTCACCCTGAATGGAGGAAAATACTTCCACCAAGCAAGCCGTATCCGTAACGGGCGTCATAAGGTCAGTCCTCCGGCAGATAGGTTGCGCAGGATCGCGGTGATTCCCAAACCTTAACGCAGTAAACTTTGACCCGTTCGCTAAACGCTGGTTTTACTGCCATCATTTCATAAATATACCGTGAGATATGCTCCGCTGTCGGCGGAATTTCGGCAAAAGAATCGAGTTCATTCAGATAAAAGTGGTCCAATGATGCTAAAACTTCGGCTAAATGACTCTTCAGATGTTTGAAATCGATCAACATACCCGAAGCATCAATTTCATTGCCTCGGACAGCCACTTCTACTCGCCAGTTATGTCCATGAAGCCGGCAACACTTTCCATCATATTCAGGCAGGCGGTGCGCGGCTTCAAATTCTTCGATGATTGTCAATTCATACATGCGAAACCTCTCCTGAATGACTAGTACTTGGCCACCTGTTTACTGAGCAGATTATCCTTTGGGAAACCGCCGATAACTTCCTGATAAGACAGTGAGCGTGAATGTGTTGTATGGCTCCAGGCTTTGTCATGTCGATTCAGGTAGCCGCAAAAAGTAATCGGAACCCAACTGTAGATGAACAATGGATACATCAGCATATAAATCCAGGATTTAGCCGGCGCATGAATCCGGACCAGCACCAGCAATGGAAAAATATATTGTCCGACGGCAACAACGGTCCAAACTTCGCCGGGTAACACCGAATATAGTATGTTGGTATAAAACTGGTAATGGGAATGAATCACGCTCAATAAAACAAAAGTCGTCGACAACAGGAGAAAATGAGGCTGAAACAAATGAAGTATCCCGTCGAATAGACGAATATCCCGTCGACGAATCCCTTCAAAAAATAATTTGGGAACATAACGCGAAGCAACGTCAAAATGTCCTTGTGCCCATCGTTTTCGCTGATGCCAGGACTGCATAAACGTCAGTGGTTTTTCATCGTAAACAATGGCGTCATGGGCCCAGCAAGTCGGTATACCGTCTGCCAGACATTTCATGGTAAACTCCAGATCTTCGGTGAGACAGGTGGCTCCCCAACCTTGACGCTTCAACAGTTCGGTAGAAATCACCATGCCGGTTCCGCCGAGACAACTACTGAGACCGATGTTATATTTGGCCAGGTGCCAAATATGATCCACAACCCAGAAACAGATTGCAAATGTTCCTGCCACCCAGGTATCCGTCGGATTCTTGGCGTCGAGATACCCCTGAATAACCGTTTCACCCTTTAACAAGTGATGATTCATTACTTTGAGAAACTTGGGATCAACAAGATTGTCCGCGTCAAATACTGCCACGGCATCATAATGTTTTGGCAATGAAAACAACCTGCCGAAACCCCATTCCATGGCAAATCCCTTGCCGCGGTTGGAAGGATCAAATCGTTCGAATACGAATGCGCCTGAATTCTGCGCCACTTTGGCTGTATTGTCAATACAATTGTCAGCAATGACATATATATCGTACAAATGTTTTGGGTAATCCATAATGTGAAAATTATCGACTAGTTGCCCAATGACATTTTCTTCATTGTGCGCAGCAACCAATATGGCGAAACTCTTTTCTGGAGCTGAATCAGCCTTTTTTGCCGATTGGAACAAACCGAAAAAAGCCAGCGCGAAATAATACAGGGTATAGAATACTACAATCAGTTGTACCGGGATCATGATTATATCCAATGAAAAATTCATATTTGCTTTCTATGACTCCTAGCGTAACCTATTTTTTGTTGTGAAAAAAATATTTATCGGACCAAGCAATGTATAGGCAAAAAATGGTGCAAACAGCCAACTATCCGGACGAATGTACAACAATATGCCAACAGAAGATAAAGTGATCAAAACTGGAGCCGGTTTGATCTTCTCGCCATGCCCTTTAAATTCCGGATATTTAATCGTACTGATCATCAAATAACCGACAATGGCAACAAATAAAGGGAAAATCCAGCCCGGCGCTCGGTACTCCATCATGATGAAAGTCGCAACCACAGCACCCCCGGCAGGACTTGGCAACCCCATGAAGTAACCTTTGACGTTGGATACGTTGACGTTGAACCGGGCCAGCCGAAACGCGACGCAACAAGCAAAGAAGGCAGTAACTGCGTAGCCGGCAAAACCAAAATCTTTTAACATGAATACATAAGCCATCACAGCCGGAGCCACGCCAAATGACCCCAGATCGCAAAGCGAATCAAGTTCTTTGCCAAACTCACCACTAACGCCAAAATACCTGGCTGCCCGCCCATCCAAACTATCAGCAGCAAGGGCTAAAACGACACAATACGCGGCGTAAGTGAATTCCGCCTTAAAAACCATCAGAATGGCAAATATTCCAAAAATCAAATTCAACGAAGTCAATCCATTGGGAATCCAAGTCTTCATCAAGATGGGATCCTCCCTATCACAGTAAGGCCGGCACGAACCTTTTGGCCTTTACTGACAAGAACTTCAACATTTTTCAGCATAATCAATTCCGTACAGGAACCAAATTTAATCATCCCATATAGTTCTCCCTGATTCAAATCAGTTCCTAGAGTAACCCAGGAAACAATCCTTCTGGCCAGAATCCCGGCTATTTGTGTGACCAGGACCCGGGTATTTTCTCCTTCAATCCCGATGGCGTGGCGTTCATTCTCCCATGCGGCAATTGCCTTGTAAGCCGGACGGAACCGTCCGCAAACATATTGTTGCATCTTAATCGTGCCCTTCAACGGACTCCGGTTGACATGGACATCAAAAGGGGATAAAAATATCGTGACTTTTGTTCCGATTTCACCCAGATACTCATCCTCCTGGACTTCAACGATACTCATGACCTTTCCATCTGCCGGCGACAACAAATGATTGGAATCGTAGACCACTTTCCGGGGCGGGTTCCGAAAAAAATACAGAAAAAAACAAAAAACAATCGCCGGTAATATCGCCCAATAAACATTCACCACAACTGCAACCAGAAAAGTAATGCAAAATGCAATTCCGATGAAAGGAAATCCATCTTTCACAATCGGAAAGTCTGTCATCTATACGCCCCCACCCTTTATCGTCAGAAAACAACAATATGCGAATACGGCAGAAAAACCGGTTTACATGGAGCTAGCTGACAGCGACAACGCAAACCTAGTCTGCAGTTATTGGGATATCTTGCACAGGATAAAGAATGTAACTGCTTACTTACTAATTATAACCATCTCTCAACGGCTTGTCCATGCAGCTTTCAGTACACTGACGACAAAACGCGGCAATGCAAGCATCCTTAACAGGCGGGTCGGCTGGCTTAACAATCGGTAGGACCACTCAAGGCCAGCTTTTTGCATCCACACCGGGGCACGCTTTACGATGCCTGCCATAACGTCAAACGTTCCGCCAACTCCAATCAGAACAGGAACCTGAAGCAATGCCTTGTTCTTTGACAACCACTTTTCCTGTTTAGGAACTCCCAGCGCACATAATAGAATATCCGGTTTGGCTTCATGGATCAGGCGAATAACGTCCTGATCATCGGCCGAAAAAAAACCATCTTGAAATCCAGCTGTTATTAAGCCGGGATATTTTTGAGTTGCTTTTTGAATCGCCGCTTCGGCAATTCCCGGCGCGGCCCCCAGCCAGAAAACCCGATATCCGTGTTGAGCAGAACGAAGCAGCAGTTCCTGCGTCAAGTCAAACCCGGCAACTCTTTCCGGCACTCTATGCCCCAACCGGCCTGCGGCCCAAACTACTCCGGCGCCGTCAGCCAGCACCAGCTCGCAGGAACGAAGAATCGCCGCCAGTTCTTCATCCTGCTGTGCCAGCATGACCATTTCAGCGTTGGCAGTGGCTATGAGACTTGGCTCACGCAGCTGAATGAATTGTTCTGCGATTTGAGCAGCCTGGTCCATTGTAACGCGATCAACCCATACTCCGAGAACTTTTGTTCGATTATTTGTCACGGCTGATTCCGGTTACAGACTGTAATTAGGTGATTCTTTTGTGATGGTGACGTCATGGGGATGACTCTCCTTGAGACCAGCGGAAGTCACTCTGATGAATCGGGTCTTATTCATTAATTCATCAATGTTCTTTACGCCACAATAGCCCATTCCGGCCCGCAGTCCGCCAATTAGCTGAAAAACAGTATCAGCAACAGCACCTTTAAAGGGAACCCGCCCTTCAATTCCTTCAGGAACCAATTTCTCGGCATTCTCCTGAAAATAGCGATCTTTGCTGCCTTCGGCCATCGCACCCAAAGAGCCCATTCCACGATATTCCTTATAACTTCGGCCTTGATATATGACTGTTTCACCGGGACTCTCTTCAGTTCCGGCCAGCAAACTGCCGATCATGACGACATTTCCGCCGGCAGCAATTGCTTTGGTGATGTCACCCGAGTATTTTATGCCCCCGTCGGCAATCACCGGAACTTTATACAGTTTTGCCGCCTGAGCACAATTATAGATTGCGGTGATCTGGGGCACGCCGATTCCAGCTATGACCCTGGTAGTGCAGATTGAACCCGGACCCATACCGACCTTGACTGCATCGGCCCCGGCTTCAATAAGCGCGACCGTTGCTTCGGCAGTTGCAATATTCCCGGCAATCAACTCAATATCAGGATATGACGTTTTAATTGCCCGCACCGCTTCCAAAACACCCATCGAATGGCCATGGGCAGTATCGATGACGATTATATCGACTTTGGCGGAAACCAGTGCCGCCAACCGGTCCATAAGATCCGCGCCGACTCCAACGGCAGCAGCAGCCAACAATCGCCCCTTGCCGTCCTTGGCGGAGTTGGGATATTTTTGGGCTTTTTCAATATCTTTAATCGTGATTAGGCCTTTTAAATTACCATCTCCGTCAATCAGCGGCAATTTTTCGATACGATGTTTACCAAGGATTTTTTTTGCTTCTTCCAATGAAGTGCCTACAGGGGCTGTGATCAGATGTTCATGGGTCATGCAGTCGCTGATCCGTTGACTTAAATCTGTTTCAAACCGCAGATCGCGATTGGTAATAATTCCGACCAATCTGCCGTTCTCAGTAATAGGAACGCCGGAAATCCGATAACGTTCCATCAGGTCATGGGCATCCTGCAATATATTTTGAGGAGCCAAAAAAATCGGATCAACAATTATCCCATGTTCAGATCGCTTCACTTTGTCAACTTCATCCGCCTGACGCTCAATTGACATGTTTTTATGGATAATGCCCACTCCGCCTTCGCGAGCCATGGCAATTGCCATTCGTGCTTCTGTGACTGTATCCATTCCGGAGCTGACAATAGGGATGTTAAGTCGAATGTTACGAGTCAAAGATGTGGAAACTTCTATATCTTTTGGCAATACAGAGGCATAATCAGGTACAAGCAATACATCATCAAACGTAAGAGCGTCCGGGCCAAATTTATCGTATTCCATCAGGCCAGCCCCCTTCTAATTATTTAAAATAGTATACCACAACCCTTTTTAGGTATCCATAGCTGACAAAGTTTTAGGCTCATTATTCAACAGTTTTACGAACAGTTTTTAAAATTATTGATCTCGTTTACAAGGGGTTGCCATATATTTGTCGAAATTAATCAATATTCTTATATCAGCACTTTCGTAAAAGTCAACGGGAGGCCGGGACAAATGAGCAAAAAGCTGAACCCCAGACAATTCGCCGCAATACATATCGGTTCTGAGCAGGTTACATTACAAATCAGCGAATACACTGATCTTAATGACTTGAAAGTGATTGAACGGACTTCCCGCGAAGTCTTCTTGGGCGAAGAAACTTTCAAGACCGGACAAATCAGTTTTGCCACTTCGAGTCAGTTATGTTCCCTCCTGAAAGGTTATAAACGCTTGATGAACGAATATGGGGTCAAAGATTATCAGATTCTGGCCACGACGGCACTCCGGGAAGCTGAAAACCAGCATTATGTGATTGATCAGATCCATACCCGGACCGGTTTCCAGGTGCAAGTCATCGACATGCTGCAAGAAATCTTCTTCAAATACGTTGCACTGTACCATATAATTCGGCGGCACAATATTGAACAGGCTGATCTCGCTTTACTTTTCGTCGATATTTCATCCGGTGGCCTCGGTTTTACCTTGTTAAAAAACGGTATGATTCATTATCAGCAAAATATTCACATCGGCGCACTGCGAATCAAAGAGAGTTTTGATAAAAACCAGCGTGAATCAATCCATTTTCACCAAGCCCTGTCAGAATATATATTTAGCTCGATTGAAACAGTCAAGACTGACCTATCAGAACACAAAATCAAATACATTGTAACTTCTGGCAACGAAAACCACCTGCTGCTGCAAATGTTAGGACGAACTGCCACTGAAACCTTGACATTGGTCAGTCGTGACGAATTCAGGAAACTGTACGAGAAAGTTCAGAATCTGAATCTGCCTCAACTGATGAAATCCTTTCGACTGCCCGAAAACAAGGCTGAGATGGTTCTGCCGACCATTGTTCTTTACAACCAAATCCTTTCTATCACCAATTCTCCCGAAATCCTATTTCCTGATGCTCAATTGGTCGACGGCGTCACCTTGCTATATACTGCGGAAAAAGTCGAAGATTCGTTACAAGAAATACTTAGAGGCCAAATTTTGTCACTGGCCCGTAATATAGGCGGTAAATACCGTTACCAAATTTCTCACTCCGAAGCTGTCGAGTCCATATCACTAAAAATATTCGATGCAATGAATTCTCTTCACGGTTTGCCTGAACGTGACCGGTTTCTATTGCAGGTTGCATCAATTCTTCATGATATCGGTAAATATGTAAATTTACGGCGCCACTACTTTTATTCTTATCGTTTGATTCTGTCTTCCGACATTATTGGTCTAACGGAACGTGAAAAAGAAGTCGTTGCCAACATTGCCCATTATCACTCGAAAGGTATCCCTTCAAATTTGGACGGA
>Ga0351907_1257_pt1 | contig 8601 bp, 7 predicted proteins | sample BONcelHT113001E6_FD_206861 | JGI IMG/M metagenome (GOLD analysis project Ga0351907, IMG submission 206861) | Enriched cells from coal bed in the Powder River Basin, Montana, United States - BONCAT cells T11 rep1 HSBNCT.T11.300.1.E6 ... | reverse complement strand
CCTGTGCTTACCATGATTTTCCCCCTTCGCAGGATTTATTATTTATCACATCGAGAAGTCCCCTGACAATATCACTACAACGCATTCCTGATTTTCAATCATACACAAACTCATGCTGAGTTCAAAAGTTTCTTTTTTCTGTGAGAGCGATATGCTTTGGCATCAAGTTCGATATCGGCAGGCGCACTGCTTACGTTGTAGTATTAAGATTCACTTAAAGACGTCAATCGTGAGCGTGCCATCAGTAATATCTTTCTCTGCCTGTTTTACTACCGCCAACACATCAGGTGGTATTTTGCCAATCAACTTGGGATTATATCTGAGTTCCAGCAAACCCTGTTTAAATGACAGGGTGAGATGCTGACCACCAATCACGCCTTGTTTCCTTAGGTCCACGATCTTCGTCACGAGTTGATCCCATTTGTAAACTTGAGAGGCGAGTATCGTATCAGGCGCGAGATAGGTCTGGTCCGCATCGGTCGACATCCAGTAGATACCCGGTTTGCCCGCCACTGCCTTAACGGCGCCGACCGATTGCTGGGACGAACCGGTTAAAACATCGGCGCCCGCGTCCATATGAGTTTTTGCAATGTCGCCGGCTTTGACGACATCGGTGAAGGAGCCGGTATAAGCAATGCGGGTTGTCACACCGGCCTTTGAGGCGATGACGCCCTGCTGAAATCCCTTGTTGAATTTCACGCCATGCCCGGCCTCCATGGGACCGACAATGCCAACTATTTTGGATTTGCTCATCTTGCCGGCCAACAAGCCCAGCAAGTAGCCCCCTTCCTGAGCCTCGATATCATAGGCGAAAATGTTGGGCCCGGTTAGATATCCCGCTCCATAAGCAAACGTGACCTTGGGAAATTCGTGAGCTATTTCCTTAACGATGCTTTGAAATTGAGCGCCATGCGCAAAAACGATGTCATATCCCTGACTCGCGTATTGGCGAATGGCTGTGCCCGCTTCAATGGGTCTCCCCAGGCGTTCGCTTACCGACAGCTCGACCGCATCCTGCCCGGCGGCGGTCTGAAGCTTCTTCAAAGACTCATACATGGGTTGCGCCCAGGAAAGATCATCCACCGTGCTCGGCAACACCAGGGCGATTCTAAACTTTTTCGGCTTAGCACCGTCCGGCGAACTCGTCGTGCCGCTTCCACAACCGGTTACAAAAAGCAGCAGCACCAAAAGTCCTGTAGCGGCAACCTGTGTCCAGTACGATGTCTTACTCATCCCTTTCATCCCTCCATATATTTGCCTTTGTCTGCCAAAGTGGCCCACGCTGCCAAACTGGCTTCAGCCGGCGATCGTAATGCGGGTTCCCGACTCGCCATTTACGGACGCGACTAATTTGGCCGGCGAAGTTATGATCCCTTGTCCCGTTCCACCGTCAAGATAGCGCAGAATCGCAGAGACTTTCGGCCCCATGCTTCCCGGCGGAAATTGTCCTTCAGCCATATACTGCTCTGCTTTTTCCACGGTCATATGGTCGAGGTCTATTTGATCGGGTTTGCCATAGTTGATCGAAACCTTCTCCACCGCTGTTGTGACCAGAAGCGCATCCGCATGAAGCTCCCGCGCCAGCACCGATGATGCGTAATCCTTGTCGATAACGGCGGCAACTCCGTGGATCTCGCCTCCATGCTCGACAACGGGGATTCCGCCGCCCCCTACGCAAATGACAATATAATCCTTGTCCACCAGATCCTTGATCGCCTCAAATTCCAAAATTACTTTCGGTTCAGGTGAAGCAACCACTCTTCTCCACCCTCGCCCGGAATCCTGTTTGACGGTCCAGCCGTCCGTATTTCGCCGCGATTCAGCCTCTTGCTCGGTCATGAAGCCACCGATCGGTTTTGTCGGATCAAGAAAGGCCGGATCGTTTTCGTCGATAAGCACCTGGGTAATGACGGTCGCAATTTTGCGCTTGATCCCCCGCCGGTGGAATTCGTTCATGAGCGACTGCTGGATCTGATAGCCGATCCCGCCCTGGGTGTCCGCCACAAGGATTTCCAACGGAATCAGGGGCAGTTCGGCCTGCGCCAACTCTGAGCGCCGCATCAGAAATCCGACCTGGGGCCCATTGCCGTGGGTTATGACTACCTGCCAGCCTGCTTCGATGAGCTCGGCGATCGGATGGCAAGTTTCGCGAACAGCCTCCATCTGATTTTGCAAAGTCGGTTTCTTGATGTCCTTGATCAGGGAGTTTCCTCCGACAGCGACTACAGCAAGTTTCTTCTTCATCGATGTGCCCTTCTCCTTCATAATTTGAAAATGGTTTATCAATATCGACGGACTACCACATTCACACCGATGATCAAGCAGAGAAAGCCGAAAATACGCAGCGGGCTAAGGGGAACCTGCGAGGCCCCGAAAAGACCGAAATGGTCGATTACCGCCGCCATCAGGAGCTGTCCGGTGATTGCGGACGCAATGGTCGCCCCCGCCCCGAACAGCGGCACGAGGAACGTCATCCCCAACACCACCGTTGCGCCGATAAAGCCGCCAAGGTAATACTGCCACCCGGACTGCAGCGCGGCACCGACCGGTATTGCCTGCCCCTGCAGTCCATGTCCGATCAGGACGGCGACCATCAGTGCCGCAAATCCGATCCCGAAGCTGATGCACGACGCCAGCACGACGCCCACCGACCGTGCCAGTCCGGCATTGATGATGGGTTGCAGCGCCCAGATCGCCCCTACGCCCAGGGCACAGAAAAAGTAGGCCAGCATCAGACTTTGGCGATGACCGCTATCGGTCCGCCGCCATTGGGTCCCTGGTGTTCCGCTCCGCCGGAAACGTAGACCATTGGATCCTTCACCACGGCTGCAATCACTGCATTCACCACAGCGCGGGCCGACCGGGTATGATTGATGTCCGAATCATCCACCATCGCATTGCGCCTGCCCCTTACCGTGCCGCGCGTGTCCGCCTCAGCCTTCGCCAGCACATTGACGATCTTCGCCAGCTGATCATCCGGCGGGCAGCAATCGAACACAAGCCCGGCACCCCGCAGGGCCTCCCTCACGGCATCGGCATCAATGGCATCTTTCATGACCGCATGGCCGATGACAAGATCGCTGGCTGTTGCCGCCGAATTGCCAACCAAAATGATCTCGTCTTTGAGCAGCTCAACGCCCGCAGAAGTCGACGCCACTTTCGAATATAGGCTCCAGTCGTGGCAGATCACATCGTCGGTGACCTGCGCTTCCTCGATTTCTCCCAGAGCGATGGCGACTCCGAGTGCCGACGCCCCGCGGGAATAACCCATCGATTTATACGTGTCATTGACAGCGACATCCTGTCCTCTTTTGTTGGCATCCGCGATCCGTTCCGCAGTCAGCAGCGGGCACTTGATCTGCACGAAATGAACATCCTGGGGATTGGTTATGGCCGCATCCGCCATCGCCTCTTTTGTCGCCCGGGCGACCTCCCTCACCTGTTGCATCCTGCCGAGTTCTTCCGGCAGGAAATCCCGCGTGAACGCCACGCCCACCGCCAGGCGTTTGCCTGGTTTTGCCCCGCCGTCAACTTCTTTCCTGACAAAAACCGTAAGATGCGGCGTCATGACTCCCTCAGTGCCGCCGGACATTACGAACGCGATTTTCTTGACCACTTCTTTGCGGCTTACCCCCAGTTTTTCAGCCAGGAACATCGACAGCGACTGTGTGGCAAAACCGCGGGTGAAATCGTTCACGCAGCCGTTGCCCTCCGTTTTCCCCAGAATGGCAACAATTTGTGATGGATCTATGGTCCCGTTTGCGATGAGCGCCGCCAAACCGGAAACGTCATCCGGGGACGCTGTGGCGATTCGATAAACCTCTGCTTTTTGCACAAGAATTCCTCCTTACTATTTTATAAACTGGGCGTCTTCAAAAAGACTTCGCCAAAACACTTCAATGCCGCATGGAAACAGGCCTGGGGTGCGCGGACGACGCCGGCTCCGACCTGACCTATCCCCGGCTGACGATGGGCGATCCCGGTATTGATGATCGGGCTTATGCCCGAGTCGATGACTTTGCACAGATCGATTCCACACGGAACCGGCTGAAAGTCCAGCGCCGGAATCGTGAACGCCTGATTCGCCGCCAGTGTGATTTCAGCCATTTCGCGCGTATATCCAGTCGCATCGGCCGCTGTCCCGCCGACGAACTGAACGATCGCCGGCGCGGCCGCCATGGCAAACCCGCCGATTCCGAAGGTCTCGGTAATCGCACTGTCGCCGAGATCAGGATTGGCATCCTGCGCCGAATATCCCGCGAAATAAAGGCCCTCCACGAAGGGAGCGGGCGCGGTGAACCACCGGTCGCCCATCCCGCTGACCCGGATGCCGAATTCGACCCCGTTCCTGGCCATGGCAGTCACCAGCGTACTGCCCGGCACTCCCTGCGCAGCATCCAGACTCGCCTTGCAGGCAGCCATCGATATGTTCAGGAAAAAATGATCGTTCCTGGCCAGGAAGGTTGCCACCTCTTCCAGCACTCCGGCCGCAGAGGTCCTGACCAGGGCCGGCAGCAAATTCCGGATGAACAGCGAGGTTGCCGCCATGTTCCGGTTGTGGCATTCGTCGCCCATCTGCAGCGCTTTGGCGATCACCGATTTTAGATCGATGGCGCCATTCGCCTCGATCGCCCGTTGCATCGCCGGCGCCAGCACATCCCTCATCCAGCGGAGGCGGTCGATGACTTCGGCCGAATATGCCCCAAACCGCAGGACCTTGCCGAGACCCTCATTGAGTGTGGCGTACGCCCGGTTGCCGCCCACGCCGTTCTCCACGATGAATACCGGCATGGATGCGGAAACCACGCCCGCCATGGGCCCAACCGCTCCGTAATGGTGGCAGGGGGCGAACCGGACTTTGCCGTTGTGAATCAGGGCTTCCGCTTCCTCTGCCGAAGCGGCCAGCTCTTCGTAGATCAGCGCCCCGACCACCGCACCGCGCATAGGCCCGCACATCGCCTCCCAGACCACAGGCGGCCCGGAATGGAGAAGGAGGAATTTATCGAATCCCGGGATGACCTCTCCGGCCAAACCGGTGCCGATCAGACTGGGCTGGGCAGCCAGCAGGCGGCCAATGGCCAGTTTATTGGCGGCATCGATCTCGCCGCGCCGCTCTTCGATTTCCATCAACAGCCGGATCATTTCGGGTGCGCCGGCCGCAGGCGGCCGCCAATCCAGCTGGACATGACCGATGCCGAGGCGGGTCAGGTCTTCGTCGAAAGAATCGAGGCCGAGGGAGATCACCTTCAAAGGTTCCGTCAGCAAGTTCATGATACACCTCCCTTGAGAGCCTGGAGCCGGATGATCTCTACCGCAACCCTGGCTGCGAGCGCATTGGAAGGCAGCACATGGATCTCTTCCTGCTCCAGAATTTTCGTCTGCTTGTTCAACGGCTGGGGATCGGCGTCCGTCCCGCACACAAACGCAATGACTACGGGATTATTCTGCGGATAGGCGGCACGGGCCTTTCGGACTGCGCCGGCAAGCTCGCCCGCGGGATCGGGATGACTGCCGAAGCCGGTGACAACATCACAGAGGATGACCGCCGTGCCTGCGTCCGCGAATTCTTTCACAATACGTTCATTTCTCGGGGTAGGATCGATCATCGGATGGGGACGCCCACGGGTAAATTCATCGTCGCCCAGATCGATCACCGTGTGCGCACTGCTCTCACCGCCGGCCCCAATCCGCCATTCCGGCTTCAGGGGAATATTGGAGAATATCGGTCCAAGCGCCTGAACAGCGAGCACCATTGCCTCATCGGCCAGCGTGCCGCCGGTAAAAAGACCGCGCAGATACTTCTGACAGGGTTTCAGCTGCGTTACCAGCCCGCCCGCCTGCTGCCGGTAATCACTCCAGTAATTCGCCGGCATCGAGGCCGGTTCCTCGTCGTTTGCGAGTGCGACGGCCTTGTAGGCCGCGTCTTCGATCGTTGCGGCCGTGATGGCGGCAACGCCTGCGGTTTCCCCCTTGATCATGCATAGGACAACCGGTTTCCGGCACTGCCGGACCCTTTCCGTTATACGCCTGGCCGTTTCCGCACCCGGGGGCTTGGAAATCAGCAGCAATACCTTGGTTGCCGCATCGGCCTCCAGCAGGTCGATCCCCGACAGCATCATCAGGCCCCCCACCTCGTTGGAGAGATCCCGCCCGCCGGTCCCGATGGCGTGGGAGATCCCCGACCCAAGGTGATCGATCAGAACCGTCGCCTCCTGTATGCCGGTGCCCGATGCCCCGACAATGCCGATGGGACCTTTGGCGACGACATTGGCAAACGCGAGCGGCATCCCGCCGATGATCGCCGTGCCGCAATCCGGACCCATTACCAGCAGCCCTTTGCGCACACCCATCTGTTTCAGTCTCACTTCGTCTGCCAGCGTTACGTTATCACTGAAAATATGAACATGCAATCCGGCGTTCATCGCCTTCATGGCCTCCAGGGCCGCATACGGTCCCGGCACGGATATCAGGGCGAGATCGGCTCCCGGCAGTTCCGCGGCTCCGGCAGAAACAGACTTTGGCCGGCTCTTGCGGCCGCATGGCGACGAGGCCGCAACCTTGTGGCTCTTCAGCCCTTCTGCCGCCACCGCGATCGCTTTGGCAGCCGCCGTCTCATCCTCGGCCTCCACCACGATAATCAGATCGTTGGCGGAAGTGCCGTCAAACTCCGGCAGCAGCAGCCCGATCTCCGACAGCACCGACTTGTTCATTTCCGTTCCCATGACCACTGAGGCCTTCACGACTCCACTGATGGACTGCACCGCACCGGACAGCTTCATCAGCTTTACGGAGTCTTGGTACATATTGGGTTCAACCAAATGCATGATTGTCATATTTTTCTTCCTTTCCGTGCTCTAATGCGGACACGAGTCCCACTATTGTATCCGTACCCGACGAAGCTCCCTGTTCGACCACGCGGGACAGACAGGACTCGATCTTCCTCATGCCGGGCTGTTTGAGCGACTCGAGCAATTCCAGAAAACTCTCTGAGTAGAAGCCCCGGATGGCCCATTCGAGGTGCGCCCTGCTGATCGGACTCGTGAACTGAATGGCGTCGGCCAGTACCGTCCGGTGTTCGGCGTATAGCCGCCGGGCCCTTGAATTCATCTGACCCGACAATTCCAGACCTCCCAGGTATCCCACCAGCACATCGTCGCCGGACGGAGTCGATCCCGGACCGATTCCGATCAGACCCCGAACGGCTTTTTGAATGGTGGACAGTGAATTGCACCCCTGCCAGCTTTCCCTCAGCAGGCCGAGACTGCGCGTGACCCTGTCTGCGACGACCCCTTCAAAAGTTAGCGCCGTCCTGTCTTCTCCAGCCGAGGAACGGATCACCGGCACCAGCGGCCCGCGCCCCCGTTTCGCCGCAAACTCCCTGATTCGCCGCAATTCCGGCAGTCTTACTAAGGGTGAAAGCGACAGCCCTTGTTTGAACACTGTGGCTTCCCGGCATTGCACGATCACCCGGCCCTCTGCCGCATAGGATCCGAACCCGACAATATCGCCGCGCCCAACCGCATCACGCAGGAATGCCCATTCCGCCCGGGGCAGCAAAACGTTCAGCGGACCCCGTCCCATTTCCTCCGTACCGACACACACGATCTGCTGTCCCAACTCACAATACAGGGATCTTTGTGCGATCCCCAGCACCCGTCCGCCGGCACCGCGATCCCCCCGTATTGCGCACCAGGCCCCGATTCCGGTGGAAGAAGCGGCTAGAACCGACAGCGCCTCCATGGATCAGAACAACAGTCCCAGGCCGCAAAGCACCGCAAGCATTACGATGAGGTAGGGCGCATTATTGCGGATAACCTGGGTTATATCCATTTCAAAGGTTTGTGACAACGCGGCAACGTTGATCTGGACCGGGCTCATCTGGGTGCCCATGCCGATGGCCAGCGCCACGAAGCCCATATGCAGGGGCTTGAGTCCAACCTCAGCCAGGAGAGGCAGGATAAGGCTGATGACCCCCACACTATAAGCACCGGCGGGAACCGCGACCACGAAACCGGTGATGATGGCGAGCGGCACGAACACATAGGACGGGGCGTTTGATGTCAGCTGAGCGATATATTTAAAGGTGCCGATCTGTGACAGGATGTTGATGAACCCGAGAAAAACCCCGATTGCAAACAGGCGGGTCAGGATGAACGAAGAGCCCTGGATCAGATTTTCCGCCATTTTGTCCATGGATTCGCGCGTCATGACCACGGCGAGCACCAAGGCGCTGAGCATGTTGAACACAGGAGTAAACACCGGATATTGCAGCCAAATATTGAAATACTTGCCGGCCACGACCACCAGGATGAAGTAAATGGGCGCGATGGCTGTCCGCAGCAGCTTCTCGAGCGGAACATCCGGACTCCTGTCCATTGCGGACTCCTTGGTCAACAGGCTGCCATGCTTGTAGACGCCGTAGGTCGCAATGGCGATCCCGATTACCCAGAAGAAAATGGCAAACGGGAGCATCATGTCCACATAGGTGCCGACATCAATGCCGGCGATTTTGGTGACAACCGCGGTCTCCGCCGATGCCGGCGAAGTCTCAAAACTGGCTGCCGTTACGATCGCCATACCGGCCACCACCTGCGGGATAGC
>Ga0351907_1256_pt1 | contig 8667 bp, 6 predicted proteins | sample BONcelHT113001E6_FD_206861 | JGI IMG/M metagenome (GOLD analysis project Ga0351907, IMG submission 206861) | Enriched cells from coal bed in the Powder River Basin, Montana, United States - BONCAT cells T11 rep1 HSBNCT.T11.300.1.E6 ... | reverse complement strand
CGGTGCAGGACCATGATACAGTGGGCGGATTGATCGGACGAGTGAAAACAAAGGTTGGGGAGGCAAGGGAAACCATGCGAAAAGGATTGATTGAAAGGTTTTATGAAGCGGCAAGCATCCAGCGATGGAATGACCATGTCCGGCCGTTTGAATTGACTGAACTGGATAAACAGGCTCATAAAATGGTCATTTCATTTGTATTGGCAAAGTTTGAAGAAACTGAACGCAGCAAACAGATTAACTGGATACGGCTGATTGAAGGCGGAATGTTTGAGTTTTTGCAGCGGGTATTGCTGACCGACTTGAAACCGCCGGTGTTCCATCGCCTGATGCAGACAAAACGCAAGGAACTCAACCGCTGGGTCTTGCAGCAACTGGAAGCCGATATCCGCGATATTCCGGGAGGCTTTCGGGATCGTTTTGTCGCTTACCTTGAAGATGACGGCCATGCAGTTCTCGAACGGAGAATTTTGCGGGCCTCGCATTATCTGGCAACAAATTGGGAGTTCAAGATTATATTCAATCTTACGCCATTTATTTATGGGATTGAACAGACAAAAGCCGAGCTGGAAAATCAAATTGAGGACCATTATGATCTGCTTGGCGTGCAAAAATTGCTGTTGGGAAAAAAGTCCTTTGGCTTCATTGATTTCTGTGGACAGTTGCGTTTCCAGCAGCGGTGGGCTCAGACTCCGAGAGTTCCCAAGACCTCTGTGTTGGGGCACATGTTGATTGTTGCGATGCTGTCATATTTATGTTCGGTTGAAATGGGCGCTTGCCCGCAACGGATCGTCAACAATTATTTTGGCTCCCTGTTTCATGACCTGCCTGAAGTGTTGACACGGGATATCGTTTCACCTGTCAAAAGCTCAGTTGCCGGGATCGAAGAAATTATCAAAGAATACGAAAAAGTTTTGGTTGATGAAAAGCTGCTGCCACTATTGCCTGCTTCCTGGCATGAAGAAATCCGGTATTTTATTGAGGACGAATTTGCCAACAAGGTAAAAATCAACGGAAAGATTCAAAAGGATATTTCTAACGAAGAAATATCAACCAGGTTCAATTCAGCCGAGTATAGTCCTCTGGATGGGAAAATACTCAAAATTTGCGATCATCTGGCAGCATATATCGAAGCCAGTCTTTCCATCCAGCACGGCATCAAGTCGCAGCATCTTGAAGAAGCCTGCCAGCGACTGCACAATCAGTATCGGGACAAGCGGGTTGCCGGAATTGACTTTGGTCAGGTGTTTGATTATTACTACTCAAACTGAATGTTGAGTGAATCGGGTTTTTGCTGAGTTGATCCAACCATCAGTTTTAAAGCGCAGAGCTTATAGCCTGATGGCAGCTTCGGCTGCCAGCGGTGAACGTTCACATTCGGCATAGGTAAGGGTGACCTGAAAGCAGAACCTGCTGCCTTTCATTTTCTCTGAGGCGTAAACCAATCCATTGGTTCGGCTGTCCAGGAACGGATGGTCAATCTGTTCAGGATCGCCAAGTAAAATGATTTTTGTGCCGATTCCCGGGCGGGTGATTACCCCCTTGGCCTGGCGGGGCGTTGAATTTTGCATCTCGTCAAGGATCATCCAGTAACGTTGTAATGACCGACCACGTTGGTAAGCCAGGGCTTCGGTCTGGATGACGCGTTTGTCAAACAGCATTTGGACGGTATCTTCGACTTGTTCGATTTCCTTTGATTCAGTCATGCTGTGACCGGACATCAGGGTAAACAGGTTATCCCGGACGGCACGCATATAAGGGTCGATTTTCTCCTGTTCAGAACCGGGCAGGTAGCCGATATCCTCATCCATGGGAACATTGGGCCTGCAGATGAGCAAATGGTGAAAGTCACGGGGGCGGCAGTCGATAAATCGATGCAGGCCGACCGCCAGCGAATAAAATGTTTTGGCAGTTCCGGCCGGTCCTTTTATGATAACCAGAGGCGCTTCATCGGCGCCCATCATCATGCATTCCTGCATAAAAATCTGACCGACATTCCGGGGCATCACACCAAAAGGATTGTGATTGCGATATTTCAGTTTGACAACCTTGCTGCCGTCAAATCGACCCAAAGCCGTTTGCCGGTCATTGTCGGTTGAGCGGATCAATAAAAATTGATTTGTTGTCAGCGTCGGTTGAAGTAAAGTTTGAGTCATTTCATCAAATGCCTGCAGTTCATTTACAGAAATGCACTGATCTTCGCTCTGATAAAAGCGGTCAATGATCTCAGACGAGGTATACAGTTCAGCTCGGCCGGTGTATTGGTCTTCAATTTTGGCCACTTTTTCATTGCGGAAGTCTTCAGCAGGAACGTCAAGGATGACCGCCTTTACACGCATATTGGTGTCACGGCTCACCAGGATCACTTGGCAACCTTCTTCTGAAAGTCCGCGACAAACCTGTAAAATGCGGTTGTCGGCCTTATTGCGGTCCCAATGTGTAGGCATCGAGGTTTCCAGATGATTGATCGCGATGCGGAGAATCCCTCCATCTTCGTTCAGGGGAATTCCTTCGATCAGATTGCCCCGGGATCTCAACTGATCGATGATGCGGCTGATTTCCCGGCTATTGGCGCCCCGGTCATTCGGTTCAGACTTGAATCGGTCCAGTTCTTCGAGAACGACTTCGGGGATGACGATGGTGTGTTCACTGAAAGCGAACAGGGATTGAGGCGAATGCAAGAGAACGTTCGTGTCCAGCACATAGTGTTTTATCAAACAGATCCCCCTCTTTTATCCAGGCGCTTTGCCCTATATAATTAATTCGATGCATTGGGCATTATTCCTACCGCAGTCAAAGCGCAGCCGGCAAAAAAATCATGACCTTGACAAAAGTTGAAATCAATATTGAAATATACAAATGAAACAGCAGGGTGATAAGTGACAAATGATGACATTTCATATTGTGTTGGTTGAACCGGAAATTCCCGGCAATACTGGAAATATCTCACGATTGTGCGCTGCAACCGGGTGTCACCTGCACTTGGTCCGGCCGTTGGGTTTTTCAACCGGAGACAGGGAGCTGAAAAGGGCCGGACTGGATTACTGGCATTTGCTGACTGTTTCGTATTACGACAGTTTCGCCGAATTGCAGCAAACGTACCCGAAAGGTAATTTCTATTGCCACACGACGAAAGCCTTGAAATTCCATAGTGAAGTCCTGTTTCAGGCGGGAGATTTTCTGGTGTTTGGCAAAGAAACCGCCGGTTTGCCAGATCATATCCTGAAGCAGTATCCCGAGCAATGTATCCGGCTGCCGATGCTCGAAGGGGCCCGGTCGCTGAACCTGTCCAATGCCGTGGCGGTGTCGGTATATGAGGCGCTCAGACAGACCCGATACCAGGGACTGCATTGACAGAAAAAAATAAAGTTTTCATGCTGCGAATGTTCCCCGAATCGGCAGAAAATCAGCCGGAGGAGGCCAACGTGATGCAGGATTTCTGTTATCCGTTATTGAAATGATATAATAATCAGCGATGTACCTGGATGGATATCCTTATTCGCAAAGATTGAACTTTATGGAGGGAAAGAAATGAACGCCTACGACAAAGGGCATGAGCTGGCCCGCAGCCTGAAGGAATCTGAAGAATACAGAACGCTTTGTGCGGCAAAGCGTTCTTTGGATACTGATCCGGCTGCCCGGGACATGGTTAAGGATTTTTTACGCAAACAAATGGCACTGCAGATCGAACTGATGTCAGGCAAACCGGACGCCAAAGAGAAGGAAGCGGCGCTGCAGAAACTGGTGGAACTTTTGTCGATGAATGTCCGGTCGCGTGATTATATTTCGGCCCATTTTCGATTTCATCAGATGATGGCGGACATTTATAAGTTGATTGGCGATGCTGTCGGGGAAGGACTGGATTTTTTTGCAGAAAAATAACCCGGCCCTAATTGGCTATTTTGAGATGGTGGCAGGTTGTTTGCCGGCTGGGCAGATATTGCTGAACGAACCCATGTCCCGGCATACTACTTTTGAAATAGGCGGGCCGGCCGATTGCATGGTCCTGCCTGCCAGCCCTGAACAAACGGCGGCCGTTTTGCTCCTGGTCGCAGAACAGACCTGGCCCCTTACCGTGATCGGAAAGGGTTCCAATCTCCTGGTCCGGGATAAGGGGATCCGGGGGCTTGTTCTGAAAATAGGCGATTCAATGGCGCATTTGCGCTGCGAAGGTGAAACGATTGTTGCCGGCGCAGGAGCTTTGCTGGCTGATGTAGCCCGATTCGCCGCTGAGTGTGAGCTGACCGGCCTGGAATTTGCCGAGGGAATTCCCGGCAGTATCGGTGGGGCTGTATTTATGAACGCCGGCGCCTATGATGGGGAGATAAGCGGATTGGTCGCGCAGGTTACCGCCGTGGGACCCGACGGAACCGTTCGCGTTTATTCAGCGAACGAACTTTTTTTCGACTATCGTCAAAGTGTTTTTCAGAGCAATCACTGTGTTATTTGCGAAGTGCGGCTGAAACTGAACAAAGGGGACCGGGACCGGGTTGAATCGCTGATGTCGGAGCTTAGACGCCGCCGTGCAAGCAAACAGCCGCTGGAGTGGCCCAGTGCCGGCAGTACATTTCGCCGGCCGCCGGGTCACTTTGCCGGAACATTGGTGGAGCTGGCCGGCTGTAAAGGCTTGTGCTGCGGTGATGCAATAGTCTCCGAGAAACATGCCGGCTTTATTGTTAATGCCGGGAAGGCCAGTGCAGCCGAGGTACAGGAACTGATCCGCAATGTTCAGCAGCGGGTCAAAATGAAAACTGGAGTCGACCTTTGGCCGGAAGTGGTTATATTGGGTGAGGAGTGAAGAGAAATCATGCAACTGACATTCTTGGGAGCGACGATGGGAGTTACCGGGTCGAGTTTTTTGCTAGAAACAGATGGAAAGAAAATTCTGATTGATTGCGGAATGTTCCAGGGATCAAAGATTGTCAGCGCCATGAACCGGCGGCCGTTTGCCTTCAATCCTGGTGAATTGGACTGCGTTTTGCTGTCCCATGCCCATATTGATCACAGTGGACTGCTGCCCCGTCTCTGCAAACTGGGATTCAAGGGTCCGATCTATTCCACCCGCGGCACGATAGAACTTTGTTCCATCATGCTGCCGGACAGTGCCTATATTCAGGAGTTTGACGCCGAAATTCAAAACCGCAAGGGAAAACGGATCGGTCGACCGCCGGTTGAACCTTTATATTCGGTGGCTGATGCGCAGGAATGCCTGAAACAGTTCAGGCCGTTGGAATATGAAATGGACTTTAAACTGTCGGCGAATACCCGTGTTCGTTTTCTTGATGCAGGGCATATACTGGGCTCATCGATGTTGGAAATCCAGGCAACGGAAAATGGTGAAGATGCCAAATTTCTGTTTTCCGGTGACTTGGGCCGTCCCAATCAACCGATTATTCAAGACCCCTCTCTTGTAAAAAGCGCCGATTTTGTGATCGTGGAATCGACTTATGGCGATCGGGACCACAGCGAGATTGACTGGGAAAAGCGACTGGCCGAAATCATAAATGAAACGGTTGAGCGGAATGGCAATGTGATCATTCCGGCTTTTGCCGTTGGCAGAACCCAAATCATGCTGTATTATATCAGTCGGCTGTTCAAGGCAGGCCGGATTCCTGATGTGCCGGTCATTATCGACAGTCCTCTGGCAATTGCCGCCACAGATATTTTTCGGCGCAACACCCAGTATTATGATCTTGAATCGAGAGCAATTCTGAAAGAAGAGGACCGCGGCCCCCTGGAATTACCTCAGCTGGAATTCAGCCGGACCTCTGACGAATCAAAATCAATAAACTTCCGGACTTCTCCGGCAATTATTATCTCAGCGAGCGGAATGGCCGACGCCGGGCGAATTTTACACCATTTGAAACATAATCTGTGGCGAAAGGAGAGCAGCATCCTGTTTGTCGGGTTTCAGGCCGAGGGCAGCCTGGGCCGTCGTTTGGTCGACGGGGCAAAAAAAGTCCGGATAATGGGCGAAGAAATCGGTGTCCGGGCTCAGATTCATAACCTTGATGGTTTGTCAGCCCATGCCGATCGTGGGGATATAGTGTATTGGCTGTCCTGCTTCGAACCCAAACCGGCGACCGTGTTTCTTGTCCATGGCGAGGTAGCCAGCGCACAGGCTTTATCAGGCATGATCACTGAAAAATTGGCCATTCAGTCATATATTCCCCATTATGGTGATGTAGCCGTTTTCCATGGAAGGCATTGGGAGCTGCCCGCCGGACTTCGGATTCAATCGGTTGAACCGGCAGTGGCGCAATTACAGGAAGTTTTCAGCGAACTCGATACAGCCTGGCTGGAGGCCAAACAGAAACTGGAAGAAATGGTTGCGGCCAAATCGGACAGAGTTCCTGCAGTGTTGAATCGATTGGATAAAGTTCGGAAATTTGCCCGGAAAGCATTGTCGGATTTATAGCATAACAAATTAGCAGCAGTTTTCAGAAGGAGGCAACAAGATGGGACAGGGAGTCTGGTCCAGAATCACAGGGTCCGTTCCGGCAGGCGAAAAGGCAGAACCGGATGTGAATATGCATTTTGCGGTAATTAATCTGTCGTCGCATGAAGACGGAAAGCGTTCCGTTGAGACACTGAAATCAGGCAGCGGAGTGATCATCAATGGCGAAAGTCTTGACAAATCGGCTTATCAACGAGTAGTTGACTTTATGGACGGAGCGGCTCATGTATTAAGCGGACAAAGTATTTTTCTGTCTGACACTGTACAGGCTTACGTCCCCGCAAGCATGGAGATTATTGATGAAGTCGGCTCTTTCTACGGAAATCTGACCACAGGAAAAAAACGTTTTGATGGTTGATTTTGTCCATTTGCATTGCCATAGTGAATACAGCCTTTTGGACGGAGCCAGCCGGGTTACCGATCTGGTCCGGCGGGTGAAAGAAGCAGGCATGTCCGCCGTTGCTTTGACTGACCATGGCAATATGTACGGAGCCGTGGAGTTTTATAAGCAAGCCCGGAAACAGGGCGTGAAACCGATTATTGGCTGTGAGGTGTATATTGCGCCGCGCAGCCGGTTTGACAAAGTCGCCGGTGAGGGTGAAGCCTATTATCACCTTGTTTTGCTCGCTGAAACCCAGGCTGGCTACAGTCAGCTTGTAGAATTGGTTTCAAGGGCCTATACGGAAGGTTTCTACTATAAACCCCGGATTGACAAGGAATTGCTGGCAGCCCATCATGAAGGCTTGATTGGCTTAAGCGCCTGCATTGCCGGTGAAATTCCATCACTGATTCTCAAAGGCGATTCGCCTGCGGCGGAAGCCGCAGCACGCGAATATCTGGAGATTTTCGGTCCGGATAATTTTTTTATTGAAATTCAGGATCACGGAATATCCGAGCAACAGGAAGCGAACCCCAGGCTGATTGAGTTGGCCCAAAAACTGGGGATCGGCCTGGTGGCGACTAATGACATCCATTATATTGATCGTGGCGACGCGGACGCACACGACGTTCTGTTATGCATTCAGACAGGAAAGTGCGTCGAAGATTCGGTCCGGATGAAGTTTCCGACCCAGGAGTTTTATCTTAAATCCGGAACTGAGATGTCCGGACTTTTCCCAGGCTATCCGGAGGCCCTGGCCAATACTTGCCGTATCGCCGAGCGCTGTCAGGTGGAGTTTGAATTTGACCAGCTGCATCTGCCTGAGTTTCCGGTTCCGGCGGGAATCACAACAGATGATTATCTGCGCGAACTGTGCAATGCTGCCCTGCCGCGGCGCTATCCCTCTGCCGATTCGGCAGTGCTCGAACGAGTTGATTTCGAATTGTCGGTCATCCAGTCCATGGGGTTTTCCAGTTATTTTTTGATTGTCTGGGATTTTGTACGGTTTGCCAGGGAAAGCAAAATACCCGTCGGGCCCGGAAGGGGTTCTGCGGCAGGCAGCATTGTGGCTTATCTGTTGCAGATTACCAATATTGATCCCCTGAAATATGGATTGCTGTTCGAAAGGTTTTTGAATCCGGAGCGGGTGACTATGCCGGATATTGATATCGATTTCTGCTACGTCCGGCGCGGCAAAATTATCGAATACGTTGCCGGCCGTTACGGCAGTGATCATGTGGCCCAGATCATCACCTTCGGAACGATGGCGGCGCGAGCGGCGATCCGTGACGTTGGCCGGGCCCTGAACGTCCCGTTCGGTGAAGTTGACCGAATTGCCAAACTGATCCCCACCGTATTGAACATTACCCTGAAAGAAGCACTGGCGATGAGTCAGGAGTTAAAACGTCTATATGACAGCGATCCCACGGCACGCAAAATTCTCGATATCGCCCAGGCGCTGGAGGGGTTGCCCCGGCACGCTTCGACACATGCGGCAGGCCTGGTCATTGCCAAAGACTCGCTGAACTGCCAGGTTCCGGTGCAAAAATCGGCTGACGGTTTTATTACGACACAGTTTGATAAAGATTGCATTGAAGAAATCGGTTTTCTGAAAATGGATCTGCTGGGGTTGCGCACGCTGACGGTGATCGGTGATACACTGGACCTGATTCAGAGACAGCGGGGCATTGACATCGATATCGATTCAATTCCGCTGGAGGATGAAAAAACCTGTTCCATGCTGACCCGGGGTGAGACTGTCGGTGTGTTTCAGATGGAATCGGCCGGAATGACCAATCTGGTCAAGGAACTGCGGCCGGAAAGGTTCGAT
>Ga0351907_1247_pt2 | contig 9403 bp, 9 predicted proteins | sample BONcelHT113001E6_FD_206861 | JGI IMG/M metagenome (GOLD analysis project Ga0351907, IMG submission 206861) | Enriched cells from coal bed in the Powder River Basin, Montana, United States - BONCAT cells T11 rep1 HSBNCT.T11.300.1.E6 ... | reverse complement strand
TGAAATGATAGATCTTGCAGTTATGAGACGGTCCGGGTTTTCAGTGGCACCCTGCGATGCTTCGCAGGAAGCTACATCGATTGCCGATTTAGTTACGTCTAAAGGCGGCGGTAAAGGTGTTGTAAGAGAAGCGGCCCAGTTCATTCTTGAAGCTCAGGGCAAGTGGGAGCAGATAGTAGAGCAGTTTAAATAATCAGATGGAGGATTAAATGGCTTACAAGTATTACAAAGACAACAGATCATTTATTGAAGCATGCGAAAAAACAGGAGATGCCATAGTTGTAAACGAAGAGGTGGATTGGGATCTTGAAATGGGCGCAATCGTCCGCAGAACATGTGAGAAAAAAGGCCCTGCAGTATTTTTCAAGAATATTAAAGATTATCCCGGATTCGACTGCGTAGGCGCACCTATAGCGACATACAGAAGGCTTGCAATCGCACTCGGTATGGATCCGAACAGCACAGTTCCGGAAGTTTCAGCCGAATATCTGAAGAGGACTTCAGATGAAAGCAAAGCCTTACCCCCGAAAGTCATCACCAATGCGCCCTGTCAGGAAGTTGTATGGACAGGCGATGATGCAAACATTTTGAATCTTCCTTCACCGATGGTCCATGACGGCGACGGCGGAAGGTACATAGGAACATGGCAGTTTGTAGTAGCAAAGGATCTTGACACCCCTTTTGTTAACTGGGGTATGTACCGTCAGATGGCTTTTGATGAAAAGACAATGGTCGGTCCCGTACTTCCCTTCTCCGATATGGGGAAAATGTGGCACAACAAATTTCAGCCGAAAGGCATCCCCATGCCATTCGCAGTAGTCGTCAACCCCGATCCTCTCTCAGCTATCGCAAGCTGCGCTCCCGCAGGCATTGCTGAGGCCGAATTCACAAGTCTCCTTATGGGAGAACCTGTAGAAGTAACAAAGTGCGTAACCTGCGATCTCCTGGTTCCTGCCCATGCAGAAATCATCATCGAAGGCGTGCTTGTACCGGGCGTTACAATCGATGAAGCTCCATTCGGCGAATACACAGGCTACAGAACAAGCCCCCGTGAACCGAGAACAGTCTACCATGTTAAGGCAATAACCATGAGAAAGAATCCTATTATGGCCATGTCCAATATGGGAATACCTACAGACGAAGGCCAGCTTTTAAGATCATTCTCTCTCGGCCTGGAAATGGATAAAATGCTGCGCGCTCAGGGAATACCCATTACCGGCGTGTATATGCTTCCGGAATCAACACATCACCTTGTTGTTGTGGGTGTTAAACCGGCTTATGCAAATATTGCAACTCAGATCGGTCAGCTTTGCTTCGGCAGCAAGCTGGGTCCCTGGTTCCACATGCTTGTAGTTGTTGACGATAAAACAGATATCTACGACAAGGATGAATTGATTCATGCCCTCAGCACTAAATGCCACCCGGTCAACGGTATAAGGGTAGAGAAATTTGGTGTAGGTACCCCGCTGAACCCCTTTGCAACACCGGCGGAAAGACGTCTCGGCGCTGCCGGCAAGGTTGTATTTGACTGTACCTTCCCCCTTGACTGGTCAGCTTCAGATGTGCCGATAAAAGTATCGTTCAACAATGTATATCCGAAAGAGATTCAGGATAAGGTCCTTGCGAAATGGAAAACATACGGATTTAAAGAATAGGAGGAATATAATGGCAACATGGGATACATATATAAATGTAGATTTTAAGGATATGCCTGCAGAACAGGAAAGGGTCGCAATAATCAGGGATCTGACGCCCAACAAGTATAAATACCGTTCAACATATGCACAGGTAAAAATATCAAAAGACGCAACGAAATATCCGGAACAGCTCTGGATAAGACTGGGTAGAGGTCAGCTTGTTCCTACGCCCTGCTCGATGGAGATAGTTGAATTAAAGAGCGTAATACCTGCGGGGCTGTAAGTTTGATAAACTCCCTTAGGGATTATATTCAAGTAATGCAAGAAAACGACCGGGTCCTTGAGATAAAGGACCCGGTCTCAAGGGAGGACATCCCCGAGCTTATCGAAAAGCTTTCCGACAGTAAAAAGGTATTGCTTTTTGAACAGATCGAGGGCTATAGCTTTAAGCTTGTTGCAAACTGTGTCCCCTCTCTTGACGTATTTAAAATCCTTTTGGATGGTGCTTCTAACCCAGGAGAAGCTTTTCTCGAAAGGACAAAAAAGAGCTATGAAAAGGTGCCTGTTAATCGGGGTCATCATCATACAGTAGATGTTAAAAACAAGGATCTTCTTGATTTGCTGCCTATCCTGAAACATTATCAGGGAGATTCTGCACCATTCATTACAACGAGCATCATATCTTCCATTGATCCAGATTCCGGTTTTATCGGACGCGGGGTACACCGCATGGAATACCGCGGAAAAAACCTGCTCGGGGTTACTTTACTTAACCCGCCCCTCGGAGATATATACAGAAAATACAGGGAACGACATGAAAATATGCCTCTTACGATATCAATCGGTGTTGATCCTCTTTTATTTATTGCCATGGCGTTGAAGTCGCCCTGGGGTGCGGACAAGATAAACGCTGCCGGAGGTTTGCGGGGCAAGGGCATTGAAGTGGCCCCGTCTTTTGATTCATTAATTGATGTGCCTGCAGAAAGTGAGATTTTTCTGGAAGGTTATGTAAACCCGGATGAAGGAATGCAAGATGGACCTCTGGGTGAAATAAGCGGCTATTACCTTACGCTTAAAGAAACACCAACCGTAGTTGTGCAAAGGCTGACGTATAAGGATTCTCCGATATACCAGGCTCTCCTGCCGACCAGCCCTGAAGCCGATTTGTATCTTGTTTTTGTGAGTAGCGCACATATTGAAGATAATGCAAGAAAGCTTTTCCCTTTTATATCAAAGATCACTTTTATCCGGAAGACATTCGGGTCGTCTATTATAGTGAATGTGGGAAGTACAGAGAAGCATAAGGTGCGCAGTTTGATTATGTTCCTGCTTTCTTTTCCCATGATTAAAAAGGCAGTAATTGTGGATGATGATGTAAACCCTGAAGACCTAAGAGATGTAGAATGGGCTGTTATTACGAGAAGTTCTGCCAGTGAAGATATGATTATAATGAACGGACTCCAGGGGCAACCCATCGATCCTCAGGCTGAAGGCGGGAACGGTGTAACAAAAGTTGGAATTAATGCAACGGTTCAGGGTAAAACAATAAAAGAAAGGGCAATTGTTGTTAAGGGGGATAGTGAAAAAATAAGAAGGATCGTAAATCTCACCGAGGGGTGATGGATGAGTAAGCTTATTGTCGGTATATCAGGTGCAACCGGTGTTATATACGGGATAAGAACCTTAGAGGTACTACGCAATGCCGGGGTGGAAACACACCTGGTGATCACAGGATCTGCAGTAAAAAATCTGGAGATAGAAACGGAATACAATGTAAAGTCTCTGGAGTCTCTGGCGGATGTAGTATATGATGTTGACGATATAGGGGCAGCTATCGCAAGCGGTTCCTTTAAGGTCGACGGCATGATTATCGCCCCCTGTACCATAAAGACACTCTCTGCAATTGCAAACTCCTTTAACTATAATCTTCTTATCAGAGCGGCAGATGTGACTCTTAAAGAACGGAGAAGGCTTTTACTTCTTGTAAGAGAAACACCTCTTCATGAAGGGCATCTTGAGTTGATGATGAAGGTGACCAGGCTGGGCGGTATTATAATGCCACCTGTGCCGGCTTTCTATCACATGCCGAAAACCATAGATGATATAATAAATCAGACCATCGGAAAAGCACTTGATATGTTTTCTATTGATGCAAACCTTTTCAGGAGATGGGGGAATCAGCATGAGGATACGAGAAAGGTAACAGGAGCCCGGATAAAATGAAGATAAACGGTAAGGTAGTCAAAGGCATAGGCGAATCCAGGGAATTTCTTATAATTGATTGGGTAGACCGGCAATTAAAGGAAAAACTCAAATTCCAGCCTTTTTATGGCACATTAAATATAACAATTGATGATGCCGGCATTCAGGGAATGCTAAAAGAGAAGGCTACGGAAAGGCTTGTTCACCAGACAGAAGGTTTTTGTGATGCCGTCCTGATAAAGGGCCTGATAAATGACAAGTATGAATGTGGAGTCGTCATCCCCCTCGTTGAAAATTATGATGCAAGACTTCTTGAAGTCGTTGCAGCAGTACATCTGAAAGATGCGCTTCAAATAGAGGACGGCGATGAAGTATATCTGGATTTATATATAGAAGGTGTTTAAGAGTAACATTTACCCGTTCTTGTAACATTTACCCTGCTTTTTACAGCAGGGTTTTTTATTTATTAAACCTGTAATCTGTCCAGAGTTTCGAAATATGCTTCAATCCTCGTTCTGATCTGAGTTTCCGAATAGAACCTCTGATCACCCATGTCGCTCTCGAATACAAGCGCAGGTATACCGGTTCTTTTAGTAAGGATTTCTTTCAAAGTGGGGACTGCGAAGGAAACTGCCTTGCAGCTTCTGTTCATAAACATAATCATGCCGTTCATCGAATATTTCTTGAATAGTTCCGTTGCCATATCTGCTCTGTCCTCAATGGTGGAATTAGAGAACCGTGACACGTAATTCTCGGCAAGGGTAACGAGTGGGTCTTTGTCAAGATCGAACTCGAAGCTCCATGCATGAACGTATAGAGATGTCAGGATTACGCTGCCGTATGAGCCAAGGAGTTTTGCATGGTCGCTGAATTTAAACCATACCGGGAGGTTTTCCCAGTACAGGCGGTACTTTTCTTTTTCTTTTGGAAGTACCCCGATCCCCTGATCAACCTTTGCCTGAATCTCATCGCAGAGGGTCTGATAGTAATCAACACATTCCTGAGTTCCCCTACGGTACACGGCAATAGCCATACCGATAAGGGCGTCGAAGATACTGATCGGGGACGGTTTGTACTGAGCCATATCAAGGAACTTTCTATATAGTATGCTTGATTCGGCAGAATACTTCATCACCTCTTTCAGCCTGTCGTAATCGAATTTCCTTTTTGTCACCTCTTCGAGAAAACCGATCAGTTCCTTCAGCTGGAGTACGCAGTATTTTACGATCTCTTCCCGTGTCTTCCTGCCCATTACGTATTCCGGTGTATCAAAGACAAATACGGGCAGATTGCCTTTTCTTGCGAGTACCTGAAACCATTTTGTAAGCGTAAAGCACTGGGCGTTACATGCAAGGAAGAGATCCGGTTCAGGGATGCCCTTGGTGACTGTTATTCCTGTTTTTCTATAGGCCAGATCGCTTCTTGCATAGGCGCATAAATGGTTTGTGTAGCCCATACTCTCAACTACCGAACAAAGCTCGGCACCTTTTTTTGCCGTCAGGTTTGCCACTGAGTGATTCTCCGGGTAGATAGGGATAATGTCATGGGCAACAAATAATTCAACCGGCGATATCGCTGTTGAATAACCGATAAGTTTACCTTTTTCATGGGCGTGAAAAGCCTCGTCCATATATTCGTCGGTAATCTTCTTTGACATCTGTTTGGATGTTAATCTATCGCTCATAAGGATCCCCCTTTCAAGGATTCAAAAAATGCCTGAAGTCTGGTCCTGACATGGGAAAGAGACAGTGTCTGATATTCCGTGTCTAATGTGTGCATTAATATACCTTCGTTCTTTATCATTCTCTTGAGGTCAGGCAGGTCGTATTCCTGCGATTCACAAAACTCAATATGGACATATATAACAGCCTTTGCATTGGTTTCTTTATAGAGTGTTTTAACTTCTTCAAAATTCTTGAAAACATTATCATGTATCGGTGAAAAGAACCCTCTCTTAAAATGTCTATCTGTGAGAGCATCGATGGGGTTTCCTTTTTCCGGGACAACGCCCTGAACATAACGTGTCCCTACAAGAAGAGTATCTCCGACGACGTTGAGTTTAACCTCGTCAAAGAGATCATATATCTCAGGAGGGTCACATGTGATGCCTACAAGAATCACATCGGTGTATCCATTACTGTTGCCTGACTGCAAGCTGTCTTTTATCTTCTTTAAACTCTGGTTTAACTCTGCCTTGTCGACTTGTTGTGATAGCTTCATTAAAGCGAAGAGTTCTTTATTGGTTAAGGCCGCCGGATTATTCTTTTTAATCTCGTATATTTCTTTTAAAAGGGCCTTATTTTGATTATGTATTTCAATAGCTTCCCACAAGTCTTTTTCAACAATTTTTTTCCCTGACCAATCAGAAAGTGAAGATATGACTCTTTCGATCTCCTCCTTCACCCAATATCTTGCACTTGGCCTGTCAGCCTGACGCGGTGCAAGATAACTTTCCACATATTTGTCTGGAAAGCTTATCCTCCAAATATCAGATAGATGTTGGGTGGTATCACAGACCTGTGGTAAAACGAACCCGTCAAAAAGGTCACCTTCATAACTCAATACAAGCTCAAGGTTGCTTCTTGCCAGGGAACATGCATTATCCGGGAGGTGGCTTGGGGCTTTTTTCAGCGGCTTGTTTGTGCCCATAATTGTAACAGGTAAAAAGCCGAATGCATATATCACCTCTTCCGGGACATCGGCAAAGGTGCTGCCGATTATCTTTTTATCCTTATCTTTCATCCATTTTCGTATGGACGGGTAAGGATCCTTTGCATGTTCCACAGCCTCTTTAATGGTCAAGTTGTCCCACATAAATAAACCCTCCAAATGGATACAAAAATTTCACACATTATAAGGAATCCCTTTTATTATTGTCAAGGAATGAAAGTAAAAACCCATTCCCCCCAACAGGGAAAAGTATAAGCGCTGTTGTATGCATGAGCCGGAGGTATTTCTTCCGGCTCATGCATATGTATTATCAGGTTTTAGCCTACCTTGAAGATCATGGAAGCGCCGGTATCACCTGCCGCGCATCCTGTCCACAGACAGTAGCCTCCGCCGAGGAGAACCATTTCCTCGAGCATCTCGGCAATGATCCTGCCTGCTGTAGGTGCCTGCGGGTGACCATAGATTAAAGAGCATCCATAGTTGTTCATTGACATCACGTCTATGCCCATCTTCTTGGCAAAATTGAGATCGTTTGTGGTAAAGGGGTTGTGGCTCTTAATGGCCTTCATATCAGTGATCTTGAGGCCTGCATTGGCGAGGGCCATCTCGGCAGCCGGTACAGGAGCTGCAGCCATGAAGCCCGGATCGACGCGGGAAAAACCGTAGGAGACGATCTGTATTTCTATCTTCGGATCAGCACTCAGCTCTTTTGCCCTGTCACGGGTGGCAACGATAAATCCGCAGTTGCCGTCAGCAGGGAATGTCTGTGCGCCGAAGCTGTGGACTCCGCCTTTTTCAGCCGGTCCGAGCTTTGCCAGACCTTCTGCTGTGGTAGGGGTTACACCTTCATCCGTCTCTACCAGCATTGTTTTCTTTTTGGATAGCTTTACCTCTGCAGGGAACATATATTTCTTCTGGAACTCCCTGTCATTGGCTAAAGCCATCTGGTACTGCTCATAGCGTCTTAATACCACTGCATCAGATTCCTCTTTGGTAAATCCCTCGATCCTGGCTACGTTCTCGGCAGTCCCTACCATCTTCGTGGGCGGCATGACATTGGGGTCGCTGTTGAAATTATCCATGAGCCAGTTCTCGGCAATTACTTCTCCGCCGGGACCCATAGGGTTCGGCCATACAGTGTGGGCGCCGTTGGATGTGCGGTCGGTCATAAGGCCGAAGGCTACGTTCATAGAGCCCTGTTCTATGGCAAGAGCAGCAAGGTTAAGGATAGTGGTGGATGTGGTGCATGCCTGATTGATCATGAGACCCGGCACATTCTTTTTGTTGTCTGTCAGCATGCCTGCCGCCCAGTTATGGCTGTAAAACAGGCGATGCTGGTGAATAGTGATGCCGAAGTACAGATAGTCAATGATGCCCGGATCAATCTTTTTCTTTTCCAGAAACCATCTTCTTGCTGTCTTGGCGCCCAGCTCAATGGCATTCTCGTTCTGCATGCTTCCCTGCCAACGGGAAAAGGGTGATGAATAGTAGCCGTTGTAAGGGATGTAAGCCTTTGTAAAAGTATTCATGTAACTACCTCCTGATTAATTAATTTGAACTGCAAGAGATCTGTAAAGCATAAAGTTCCTCGAAGACTACACTGCCGGTCACTCTGCAAAATATGCACTTACTTCTGGAAGTGTAAATCACACCAGGGGGGTAAGATGGCAGTATTTCTTGGCATGCAATGCTTCTTTAGTATACTTTTTTACTTACCTTTAAAAACCGGCCTTCTTTTTTCTGCAAATGCCTGAAAACCTTCCCTTCCGTCTTCAGAGACATATGTGATAATGAAGCAATCATTCTCGTAAGTGATTGCCGATTGGATATCCATATTCATCCCCTTGTCGATGGCATTTTTCAAAAGACTCATTGCCACCCTCGGTTTCGAGGCAAGTTTTTTTGCCCAGGCTTTTGCCTCTTCCAACAGAGCTTCTTTTGCCACGACCTTATTTACCAAACCGATACGGTATGCTTCTTCACCGCTCACAGTATCACCCATGAAAAGCAACTCTTTTGCTTTTGCCGTACCAACCAGCCTCGGCATTCTCTGTGTGCCGCCCGAGCCCGGTATAATACCGAGGTTTACTTCAGGACATCCTATATTTGCATCGCTTGCAGCAATCCTCAAGTCACAGGCAAGGGCGAGCTCACATCCGCCTCCGAAGACAAAACCTAAGAGTGCAGCGATTGTCGGTTTCTGAATTTCAGCAACCTTATCAAGACACTTTCTTGAGATCCTTGAAAACACGAAATAATCCGGTATGGATTTACCGGCTACTTCTTTAACGTCCAAGCCTGCTGCGAAGGCTTTTTCACCATTGCCGGTAAGAATAATAGCCCCTACCGAATCATCCTTTTCAAGTTCGCAAAAGGCAGTATAAATATCTGTATATGCCTGAACATTCAAAGAGTTGACAGGCGGTCTGTTTAGTTTGACTATTGCGAACCCCTCTTCTTTCTCGATTAATAGTGTTTCGTATGTCATGGAGAGCTCCTTTAATATTTATTGTAATTATATCAATTTCCTTTTTAACAGAGCAGCCTGTCTTTACCACATCATTAAAACGTTCAATATTCTTGGTAAAAACATTTTAGATATTCTAACTTACTCCTGTATACAATTATTGTCAATAATAAATTATATAGCAATAATAACAACGTATTACAAGCTGCATCAAAGTTAAATTGCATACAATTTATAGTTAATAAAAATATTTATAAATATAATTATATTTTAAACTTCTAGAAATGTAATAATTGAGGAGATAAAGCTTCCTTATATTCAATTTAATTCCTCACAGCTACTTTTCTGCAAAGGCTTAAAAGCAGATAAATGTCCATAACAACAATGAAGAGAAGAATTTAATTTTGTCCTGCCGAATCAATGACAC
>Ga0351907_1210_pt2 | contig 9501 bp, 9 predicted proteins | sample BONcelHT113001E6_FD_206861 | JGI IMG/M metagenome (GOLD analysis project Ga0351907, IMG submission 206861) | Enriched cells from coal bed in the Powder River Basin, Montana, United States - BONCAT cells T11 rep1 HSBNCT.T11.300.1.E6 ... | reverse complement strand
CGATGCCGGCCCCCGCGTTTCTCCGGCGGGATGAGCGGGGCCAGAAGTTCCCAACTGATATTGCTGAGATCGGTCTCGTAGGCTTGGCGGTTCATCGGTGACTGCTCCAAAGAGGTAGATGGGTACATCAGACACGGAGTATGACACCAGAAGATCGCCAAAGTGTCAAATCGGCAAGGTGACCTCGGCTTTACTTTCAAAACACGCTCTGATGAAGATTTGCCGGGGGTCGCAGGCCGGCGGAACGGCGGCGGGGCCGGGTTCGGCCGCCGCCCGCCCAAACCGGGGCCGGTATTGATCGGGGCGGTTGCGTTCCAGCGCGGCCAGCAGGCTGGACATGAGCTCGCGGCGCAGGCAGTAGTCCAGCAACAGCTCGATCATGCGCGTCTTGGTCATCCCCGTGGTGAAGTTGTCGCGCACTTCCCGGAAGTAGTCAGCGCACAAGATCGTCAGCTCTTCGTCGCTGTACGCGACCGTGAGATATTGGCGGATGTCGGCGGTGTCGGGGTTTGCCATGAGCCAATTCCTTCTCTGTTCAGCGTTTCCGCGCCGCTGATTACCGCAAATCGCGATCCAGCATCGCCAGATCCACTAACCGTGCGCTGTACTGTTCGGCCAGTGTCCGAGCAGCATCCGTAAAGCCGCTACGAGCGAAGAAGGCATAATGGAATGTCCATCCTGCGCCGGCATCGGGCAGCGACTTGCGCACCTTGGGCGTCTTCTCTTCGATCAACTCCTGCACCACTTCGCGTCCCACCGCGTCCACGCCCCATTTGGCTTCACCCAACAACAGCGCCTTCTCGCGCCAGTTGATCGCCGCCACGTCCACCTGAGCTTCGCTGTCCCAGTGCGCGCCGATCTGCTCGACGGCGAAGGGCAATCGGCCGGCGCGGGCCTGCGTCAAAACCCATGCCCGGCACAGCTCTTCGAAAGCGGTCATACCGATAAAGGCGCGCAACTGTCCCGCGATCCGCTCCCACACCTCGTCGAAAAGCCCCTGCGCCAGCAGGCTGAGATTGGGACGAACAAAACGGAAATAGAAGCGCAGGTAGTTATCAGCCAACACGTAGCGGCTGAGGCGGGAGGTTGGCTGCTGTTTCGGCGGTACCGTCACCGGCAACTCGCGGCGCAAGTAGTCCATCTCCACCAACTGGACCAGGTAGGGGTCGGCGCTGACGCGAGAAGGCAAGTTGGCGGCCAGGGCGATATCGGCCGGCCGGCGTGCGCCCTCCGCGATAGCAGAGAGCACGGCCTGATAGTTCCTCGGATCGCGCACTTGTTCCCCAATCAGGTAATCTGGGTCAGCACGAAAAAGGCCAGTCTCGCGGAAAAGCGCTTGTTTGATATTGTCACCCAGTGGCAGCGCGTCAGAAAACTGCTCCAGGTAGGCCGGCACCCCGCCCAGGATGGCATAGACAGCCACCCGCTGCTCGGCGTTGTACCGCGGAAAGAAGGCGACTGTCGCCGAGAATGGCAAGGGGCGGATACGCAACGGGCCGACCATGCGGCCATACAGCGGCGCCTCGGCGCCCAACAACCGCTCCATCATCCCGATGTGGCTGCCGCAGAGCACCAGGCAGACGTTGCTGAACTTGAGGTGCTGATCCCAGGCATTTTGTAGGGCGGAGGGTAAGCCCGGCTCAGAAGCGACGGCGTAGGGGAACTCGTCGAGGATGACGATGTGCCGTTGCTCGCCTTGACAGACGGCGGCCAACTCCTCGAACGCCTGCGGCCAGCTTTCATAGCTGAAGGTGCGCGGGGCGCGCTTGCCGGGGTTGCCGTGTTGCCAGACCTGCTGCGAAAACTGGCTCAACAGCACGTTCGATGGGAAATGGGAGCCGACCCAGTAGAGGTAGGGCCGTTGGCTGGTCCTGGCCCAATGGATCAGCAGCGTCGTCTTGCCCAACCGGCGCCGGCCGCTGACGGCTACCAAACGCGCCATCGGTGTGTCAAGGAGGGCATTCAGTTCGTCCAACTCGCGTTCGCGATCCACCAGCATGGGCGTGACTCCTGAATAGGGTAAGTACGATTAGTCTAATCGTACTTACCCTAATAGTCAAACTCGATCTCTTTCATCATAGCCGAAATTACCATACACGTCGCGTCTTCGGCAACGTCCCACCAACCCAAATTGACCGTTCCGCGGCGCGTGGGCTACAATGCGAATCAGTAAATCAACGAATCAGCAAATCAGCGAGTCGGCGAATGAACCAGGCTTCCAATCTACGTTTGATGTGAAATGACGGCTGGACATTTCTGTCCAGTTTTGGTACAGTAGCGGTATCTTGAACGGGAGGTGCCGCATGTCTATCGCCATCGAAGAGTTGCTGCTGGTCGTGTTTTGCCTGGTGGATGACTGGTATCAGCGCCAAGGCGCGCAGTTGCTGGGGCGCACGGTCGGGGCCAAGCCGACGTTCAGTGACAGCGAGATGCTGACCCTAATGCTGGCGATTGACTTCTTCGAGTTCACCAGCGAGCGGCGCTTTGTGGCCTTCGTGCGGGCCAACTATCGGGCCTTGTTTCCCCAGTTGCTCGACCAGAGCCAGTACAATCGGCGCGCCCGCAGCCTGCGTTACTTGCTCAATGCGTTGCGGGCGGACTGGGCGACCGACTTGGGGGTGCAGCTCGAAGAACACTTCCTGCTCGACACCACCCCCGTCATCGCTGTGGGTTACAAGCGGGATAAGAGTCACAGCGACTTTCGCGGTTCCGCCGACTATGGCTACTGTGCCGCCCGCGACTTGCACTACTTCGGCTACAAGCTGGTCATGTTGACAACGCTGGACGGCACGCCGTATGTTTGAACTGGTGCCCGCCAACACCGATGAACGCGCCGCGGCCGCCGAAATCCTGGATACCCTGCCCCCCGACAGCAACGTCTGGTCCGACAAAGGCTTCATCGGCGCCGACTGGCAAACCGAATGGGCGGAACAGGATATCCATGTCTGGACCACCAAGCGCAAGAATCAGAAAGTGCAGAATCCCCCCGACTTCGACCGCCTGCTCAACCGCGTCCGCGAACGTATCGAGGGTACCTTCGACAGCTTGAAGGAAGGCGGCCGGTCGCTTGAACGCACCCTGGCGCGCACCGTCGGTGGCCTCTGCGCCCGCGTGATCGCCAAGATCGCCGGCGGTACCCTCCGCTTGTACTTGCGCCGGTTCTTCGGCATTGACACCCTGACCTACACCGTCAACGCATAGTATTTCACATCAAACGTAATCTGCCTTCCCCCATCCTCATCACCGGCATTGGCGGCTTCATCGCGTCACATCTGGCGGAGCGGCTGCTGGCGGAGGGCGTGGCTGTGCGCGGGACCGCGCGGCGACCGCAGACCTTCGAGGTCTCCGAGACCTCGAAGGTCTTACGCGGAGCCGAGATCATCCAGGCTGATCTGCTCGATCCTGACTCGCTGCGCCGGGCGGCGGCCGGCTGCCGGACGGTCGTCCACGCGGCGGCCTGGACGGGCGGCGCGGAGCTGCCGGACGCGGCCGGGATGTGCGTCAATGTGGCGGGCACGGCCAATCTGCTGCGGGCCGCCGACCGTGAGGCCGGGGTCGCGCGGTTCGTCTACCTCAGCAGCGTGGCGGTCTATGGGGTGAACCGGGCGCCACTGGTGGATGAAGCGATGCCGACGCCGATTGTGGGTCAGGCGTATCCCGACAGCAAGATCGCGGCCGAACAGCTCGTGCGCGGCGCGGATGTGCCGTGGGTCATCATCCGGCCCGCCTCCACCTATGGCCCGCGCGGGGGCGCGTGGACGGTCGGGCCGATCGCGCAGATCAAGGCCGGCCGGTTGGTGCTGTTGGGAGAGGATCGCGGGCGGGTGACGACTGGCTACATCGCGAACGTGGTGGATGGCCTGTTGTTGGCGTTGGCGCATCCCGCGGCCATCGGCGAGACGTTCAACCTGTGCGACGACCGGGCCGTGACCTTCCGCGAGTTCTACATGGCCTATGCGCGTATGCTCGGCAAAACCGGCCTGCCCACCGTGCCCGGTTGGTTTGCGACGTTGGCGCGGACACCGCCCGCGCGATTGGCGCGCCGCTTGCTCGGCCGGCCAACGATCGGCCCATGGTCGCTCCATTTCCGGCGCAACCCATCGCAGTTCAGCGTGGCGAAGGCGCAGCGCGTCCTGGGCTACGCGCCCGCGGTGGATTTCGCGGAAGGGATGCGCCGCACAGAGGCGTGGCTGCGATCGGCGGGTTATTTGTCCTGATCTTGTCTTTCCGTTATACTTAGCCCATGCGGATTTACCTGGAGTCGCTGGGCTGTCGCTTGAATTACGCGGAGATGACCGCGCTGGGCCGGCAATTGGCTGGCGCGGGCCACGAACTGGCCGCGTCCGCCGACCAGGCCGACCTCTGCGTGCTCAACAGTTGCGCGGTCACGGGCGAAGCGGCCCGCCAGAGCCGCCAGTTGGCGCGCAAGCTGGCACGTGTCAACCCAGCCGCTCGGCTGCTCGTCACCGGCTGCTATGCGACCCTGGAAGGCGAGACGACCGCGCAGTTGCCGAATGTCTCGCTCGTGGTCGGCAACACGCGCAAGGATGAGCTGCTGCGGATCATTGACGAATCAGCGAATCAGCAAATAGCAAATCGGCAAATCAGCAAATCAGCAAATCGGCAAATCGGCGAATCACGCAGTACGCAACACGCAATACGCAACATCGCGAAGCATCCCCGTGGGACGCAATACGCAGCCCGCACTCGAGCCTTCGTCAAGATCCAGGATGGCTGCCGCAACCGCTGCACGTTTTGCATCGTGACGGTGGCGCGCGGGGATGAGCGCAGCCGGCCGATCGCTGAGGTGGTGGCCGAGGTGAACGCGCTGCACGCGGAGGGCTATCAGGAGGCGGTGCTCACGGGGGTACACCTGGGCGGCTACGGCAGCGAGGTGGGCGCCGACCTGCGTTCCCTGGTCGCGGCATTGCTGGCGGAGACGACCATCCCGCGGCTGCGGCTGTCGTCGCTGGAGCCGTTCGACCTGGCGGCTGATTTCTTCGATCTGTGGGGCGAAAGCAGCGGGCGGCTGATGCCTCACCTGCACCTGCCGGCGCAATCGGGCAGCGATGCCGTGCTCCGGCGCATGGCCCGGCGCAACCGCGTCGCCGATTTCGAGGCGTTGGTGGCGGCCGCGCACCACCGGATCGCCGGCCTGACGGTGACGACCGATCTGATCGCCGGCTTTCCGGGCGAAACCGAGAGCGATTTCGCCGACACGGTCGCGTTTGCCCGCCGTGTCGGCTTTGCGCACATCCACGCCTTCCCCTATTCGGCGCGCGAAGGCACTGCCGCAGCGCGATTCAACGGCCAGACGCCGGAGGCGGAGCGCAAGTGCCGCGTCCATGTGCTGGCCGACCTGGATGGTGAGCTGGGCCGCGCCGTCCGCCGCGGCTTCCTGGAGCAGACACGCCCGGTGCTGTGGGAAGCCCCTGACACCGGCGTCCGCGCGGAGGAGGGCCAGCAGACGTGGGCCGGCCTGACCGACAACTACCTGCGCGTGGTGATGACCACGACAGCCGAAACAGCGTTGCACAACCGCATCACGCCTGTCCGCCTGATGCGCCTAGACGGCGACACCCTCTGGGGCGAGGCGGAGGACGCGTGAGCAGAAGATGAGGAGCGACACCATGACCCTTGAAGAACGTTTGTCCAACGACCTGAAGGACGCGATCCGCGGCGGCGAAGGAACACGCAAGCTGGCGATCCGCAGCGTCAAGGCCGCCATCACCCAGGCCAAGGTGGCCGGGCTGGAGGCGCGCGAGCTGAGCGAGGCGGAGGTGCTGGCGATCGTCGGCAAGCAGATCAAACAGCGCCGCGACAGCATCGAGGAATTCACCAAGGGCAACCGGCCCGATCTGGTCGCCCAGGAGCAAGCCGAGATCGAGGTGCTGGAGGTTTATCTGCCCAGGCAGCTCGGTGAAGCGGAAATCCGCGAGCGCGCCGTGGCGGTCATCGCCGAGCTGGGCGTGACCGACATGAAGGGACTTGGCCCGGTGATGAAGCGCCTGTCCGCCGATCTCAAAGGGATCGCCGATGGCGGAGCCATCAATCGGGTCGTGCGCGCCCTGCTTGCATAACTGCGCCGGCATGAGAACGACCGGCGGATAGCTGATTGTTATGACACGCGCAACTCGTGAGCCTCGCCCCGCCCCGGCGCCGCGCGCGCGCGCCTGGGGGTCCGACGACATCCCGTGGTCGGCGCGCGTGCGCGTCTCCGTCGTCTGGCTTGTGACGGGGGTGTTGAGCATCCTGGCGCTGGTGACGCCGCTGCCCTTCAGCGGACAGGTGCAGCTCCAGGTGGGCGACGTTGCGCCGGCGGATGTGTTTGCCCCGCGCCAGGTCATCTACGTCAGCGAGCTTGTGACCAAACAGCGCCGCGACCTGGCCGCCAATTCCGTCCCAGAGGTGTATGACCCGCCGCAAGCACGCATCGGCCGCCAACAGCTCACCCTGACGAATCACATCCTCGAATTCATCGGATCGGTGCGCGCCGACAGCTTCAGCGACCTGCCCGGCAAAGTCGCGCTGATCAAGGCGGTCACGGCCGTGGATCTGCCGCGCGAGGTCGTCAGTCGCACGCTGACTCTGCCGAACCCGGCGTGGGAACGCGTCGCCAACGAGGTGCAGAGCGTCCTCGACCGCGCCATGCGCGAGGAAATCCGGGAGAACAATCTGGCCGATGAGCGGCGCAAGATTCCCGCCCGGGTCCGGCTCGATCTCTCCGACGAGGATGTCGCGGTGGTCACCGCGTTCATCGAAGACCTGCTCGTCCCCAACAGTTTCTTCAACGCCGAACGAACCGAACAGCGCCGCCAGCAGGCCCGCGACCGCGTGGAACCGGCCACCTTGACCATCGAGCGCAGCGAGACGATCCTGCGCGCGGGCGATATCGTCACCGCGTCCGAATTGGAGGCGTTGGAGGCGGTGGGGCTGCGCCAGCCGACCTGGTCATGGCTGGAAGTGGCCGCGACCGCGGCGTTTGTGCTGTTGCTGGGCGCGATCCTCCTCTACTATCTCTGGTGCGCCGAACCGGGATTCTGGCTGCAACGCACTGAGCCGATCCTCCTGGCCGTCATCATGCTCGGCTTTGTCCTTTTCACCCGGCTGGCGGTGCCGGGCCATCCGCTCTTACGCTATCTCTTCCCGTACGCCGCGCTGAGCATGTTGATCTCGCTTCTGATCAACCAGCGGGTGGCGTTGTTGGCCGCCGGCCTCTTTGCGTTGTTGGTCGGCTGGCTCACGCAGGGCAATCTGGAATTGATGGCCTACGCGCTCGTCGGATGCATCGTGGGCACCCTCAAGCTGCGGCGTGGCGAGCGCATCGCGACCTATGCGTTTGCTGCTAGCTACATCATCCTGGTCAACCTGTGCGTCGTGCTGGCGTTCAAGCTGATCGGCGAACAGCGCGGTCTGCTGGGGATCGCCGAGGTGGGCATCCTGGCCCTCGTCAACGGCCTCGTGACGATCATGGTGACCCTGTTGGGAGTGTATCTGGTCGGCACGCTGGCGGGCGTGGTCACGCCGTTGCAGTTGATCGAGCTCTCCCGGCCCACCCATCCGCTGTTGCGCCAGCTCCTGCTGAAGGCCCCCGGCACCTATCATCACACCCTGCTCGTCAGCAACATGGCCGAACGCGCGGCCGAAGCCATCGGCGCCGATTCGTTGTTGACGCGTGTGGGCACCTATTATCACGATGTCGGCAAGACGATCCGCCCCTATTTCTTCATCGAAAACCGCACCGAAGGCCCCGATCCCCATGCGCGCCTGGACCCCCACACGAGCGCCCAGGTCATCATCAGCCACGTGAAAGATGGCATCGAGTTGGCGCGCAAATATCGCCTGCCGCAGCGGATCATTGACTTCGTCCCGGAGCATCACGGGACCTTGATGGTGTCCTATTTCTACCACCAGGCGACCCGGCAGGCCGGCGTGCCGGATAGCGTGGACCGGGCCGCCTTCCGCTATTCCGGCCCCAAGCCGCAGAGCCGCGAGACGGCCATCACCATGCTGGCGGATGGCGCGGAAGCCACTGTGCGCGCCAAGCGGCCCGGCACCGTCGAGGAGATCGAGCAGATCGTCGCCGAAAGCGTGGACAGCCGCGTCATGTCCGGCCAACTGGACGAGTGCCCGCTGACGATGGATGACCTGCGGGAAATCAGGCGGGCGTTCGTGGATGTGCTGCGCGGCCTCCATCACCCGCGCATCGCCTACCCGCCGGAAGCGACCCTTACACCGCCGGCCGCGGAGCAATCAACCGCCGATGAGCCGCCCGACGGCTTAAGCCGTCCGGGCCGGCCCGCGGCGCGTTTACCTAAGGAGGAACGTCGTGCCCCACCAGCCAACCGAGATTCCGGAGCCTCTCGCGCCGTTTGAGCCGGACGAGGAAGCGCGTATCAGCGTCCAGGTGGACGAGCCGTTCGCCGCCGAGGTGGACGCCGCCGATCTGGCGGAGGTCATCGCGGCCGCGCTCACGGCCGAAGGTCGCGCCGATGCAGAAGTGACATTGGTCATCACCGATGATGAAACCGTGGCCGCGCTCAACCAACAATACCGGGGCGTGGCTGGCCCCACCGATGTGCTTTCCTTCCCGGCCCAGGAGCCGACCCTCGGCTTCGTCAGCGCGCCGGAGGCGGACGCCTATCTGGGCGACATCATCATCGCGCTGCCTTTCACCCGCCGGCAGGCTGCCGAGCTGGGCCGCCCATTGGCCGCCGAGCTGCGCCTCCTGGCGGCGCATGGCGTGCTGCACCTCCTGGGCTACGACCACGCCGAGCCGGCCGAAGAGGCCGCGATGTGGGCGAAGCAAGATGCCATCCTGACGCACGGACGCTGAGCTTGTCGAAGCGCACGCCCTTCGACCGGCTCAGGGCGCGCAATTCATCAAGAAGGATGATCTGCGATGCGCGCATTTCTGCGAGGATTCGGCTACGCCTTCGCCGGCATCGCGTATGCGGTGCGGACGCAACGCAATCTGCGCGTGCATCTGGCGATTGCCGGGGTGGTCATCCTCGCAGGGTGGGGCCTGCAGGTGACGGCCATCGAATGGGCGATCCTGGTGCTGACGATCGGGGCCGTCTTCTCGGCTGAATTGATCAACACTGTGGCGGAATTGGCCGTAGACCTGCTGACGCAGGAGTACCATCCGATGGCGAAAGTGGCGAAGGACGTCGGCGCGGCCGCCGTGCTGGTGACGGTGGTGGCGGCGGTCGGCGTGGGCGTCGCGATCTTTGGGCCGCGGCTCTGGCGCATTTTGTTTGGTTGATATTGCAATCATACTTGTCATGCTGAGGCCGTCGTTTGGGCCGAAGCATCTCGTTGGTAGCCGCGAGACGCTTCGCTGGTGGCTTGAGATGCCGAAAACAAGCTGTTTGACCCGCTCAGCGTGACATGTTGACCGAAGTACGTTTTTTTGCGTGAACGATCGAAACGACCTCTGAAGGAGTGAACATGAACGCACGTATGTCTCGACGCCAGCGCCTGTTGGCGACGATTGCCGGC
>Ga0351907_1246_pt1 | contig 9548 bp, 10 predicted proteins | sample BONcelHT113001E6_FD_206861 | JGI IMG/M metagenome (GOLD analysis project Ga0351907, IMG submission 206861) | Enriched cells from coal bed in the Powder River Basin, Montana, United States - BONCAT cells T11 rep1 HSBNCT.T11.300.1.E6 ... | reverse complement strand
CATCCTGTGCAAAAGTTATTGTATCTGCGCCGTGTTTCGTACAAAAATATCTGATAAGAATCGGGATGTCTTTACGTCTTTCGCGGAGCGTCGGCAGGTGAATCGGAATAACCGACAACCGGTAATAGAGATCTTCCCGGAACGTGCCGTCAGCTATCGCCTTGTCGATATTAAGATTCGTGGCGGATACGACACGGACATCAAGTTTTTGCACCTTTGTGCCACCCACCGGTACCACTTCCTTCTCCTGGAGCGCCCTGAGCAGTTTTGGCTGCATTTCTACCGGGAGATCGCCGACCTCATCGAGAAAGATAGTGCCCCGGTCCGCAAGCTGAAATTTTCCGATCTTATCCCTCACCGCCCCGGTGAAAGCGCCCTTGACATGGCCAAAGAGTTCGCTCTCCAGCAATTCGCGAGGAATGGCGGCGCAGTTGATGGCGACAAATGGAGCATCTTTGCGTGAGCTGTTGGCATGGATGGAGCGGGCTACCAACTCTTTCCCGGTTCCTGATTCACCAGTGATCAATATCGCGGCCTCGGTATCGGCAACCTTGCGGATCACCTCGAAGACCTTCTCCATTTCCCTGGATGAGCCAACAATGGTGTGGAAATCAGTTTTATCCGCTAACTCACTCTTCAGTCGCTTGTTCTCCTCGGCCAGGCCGCTGAACTGAAGTGCCTTACTGACCGTCAGCTTGAGTGCCTCCCGGTTGAATGGTTTGGTGATGTAGTCGTACGCTCCGGCCTTCATGGCCTCCACCGCGACGTCAACCGTCCCGTAGGCGGTTATGATGATCACCAGTGTCTCCGGGGAACGCTCCTTGACCGTCTTGAGTAGCATCATCCCATCCATACCGGACATTTTCATGTCGGTGATGACCAGACAGGGCGGAGACTGTCCGAACAGATACAAACCTTCCTCGGCTGATGCGGCGGCCTGGACCTCGTAGCCTTCTTGCTGAAGGTTATATTCAAGCACTCGCCGCAGCGAGGCGTCGTCGTCAATTACAAGAATCCTGTTTTTCATGCCGCTCCTCCGCTCGTTGCAACCTGTATCGGCAATCTCACCGTAACGGTGGTCCCGTGCCCAACGACACTTTCCACCATAATTGTTCCGCCATGACTTTCAATAATTTTCCTGGTGATCGCCAACCCCAACCCGGTGCCATCCACCTTGGTGGTAAAGAAAGGCTCGAAGATGCGTGCAAGGGTCTCTGCATCGATCCCCGGGCCGGTATCACAAATTTGAATCTCACAGATTGCCTGCTGAGAAACCGTCGTAGAGATTAGTACGCTGCCGCCGGGAGGCGTGGCCTGCAAGGCGTTAATGATGATGTTCAGAAAGGCCTGTCGAAGCTTCTCGCCATCGGCGGTAATGACTACCGGAACAGTGGGGGGGTGCAGCATGAGCTTCACTCGCCGCTCCCTGGCACTGTTTGCAACCAGGGTCACTATCGTTTCCAGTTCTTCCTGCACCGGGCAGGGTTGCAAGTCAACCGGTTGCGGCCGCGCCATTTTGAGAAAATCCTCCACAACCCGGTTCAGGCGTTCGGTTTCCTTGATCTGGATCTCGATAAACTCATGCTTGGGGTCGCCCGGCTTGTAGTCGTCTTTCAATATTTCGGCCGTACCGCGGATGGAACCAAGGGGGTTGCGAATTTCATGAGCTAATACTGCTGCCATTTCTCCCAGGGTGGACAGCTTCTCCGCCCGTCTCAATTGTTCTTCAATGACGGTGATCCGCTCCGATTGGTGTTGCAGTTTCTGGTAAGATGCCTCAAGACCACGGGCGGTTTTTTGCAGCTCAACGGTGCGTTCACGCTCCCGTTGCGACAACAGGCCGGTCACACCACCAACGATATTGTACAGCAGTATCTCAAGGTACTTTTCCATCTCCATTGTCACATGTCCGCCCCACTGGAAAAGAATATGCGGGGCGTAGGCAATGCTGACAATTATAGAACAGAGCAACCCGCCTCGCAAACCGAACCAGAGGGCAGCCAGGATTATCGGCAGATAGTAGAGACGTTGGAAAATGTCGTGTAAATAGTGCAGATGAAGCGGGGTAAAGTAGTGCAGCAAGCTGATGCCGATGACGAAGGAAAGAAGAATAAGTGGCCGGACAATTGATGTTTTTTCCATAAGTTGTTTCTATATCCTGCGCTGCGGTTTTTTGACCATGGCAACCAGATTTACTCCGGAGGGCAATGGTGTCAGGTATCATTGCTTCTTTATTTATACCCTCCATTCACCAAATGACCAGACAGGAAGGCTCATCCGCCTTGCCCGGCTGAGACAAACCTGTTGATTATCCTGAGAACAGACAGGCTAATTTTCAAACTACCATACCGTCCTTCAGGTTGATGGTCCTATCCGAATAAGCGCCATTCTCAGTATTGTGAGTTACCATGACAACCGTCTGACCGGCGTCGTTCAGTTCACGGAAGAGCGCCATGACCTCCCCACTGGTCTTGGAATCCAGATTACCGGTCGGCTCGTCCGCCAGGAGGATATGGGGATTATTGACGATGGCCCGGGCAATGGCAACCCGTTCCTGTTCGCCGCCGGAGAGCTGATTGGGCAGTCGATCCAGCTTGTTGCCGAGGCCAACCCGTTGGAGGGCCTGCCGGGCAGCGCTCTTTTTTGCCGGTGTGCTCATCTTGACGATGGCCAGCGGCAGCATGACATTCTCGATGGCGGTCAGATAGGAGATCAGATGAAATGACTGAAAAACAAATCCCAGATTCTGCGCCCGGAAATCGGCCAGCTTTTCGCCGGGAAGTTGATACAACTTTACCCCAGCCATCTCTATCTCACCAGTAGTGGGATGGTTCATCCCGCCAAGAACGGACAGCAGAGTACTCTTGCCGGAGCCGGACTGCCCCATGATGGTGATGAATTCGCCTGCTTCAATGCTTATATCCACACCCCGCAGTGCTTCGACAGTGTCATCACCGCTGGTGTACTGTTTCTTTACGTTTTTAATTTCGATCAGTGCCATAGAGTCCTCTGTTTATAGTGCCCGCAGGGCTTCGGTCGGATCCATTTTCGATGCATGCAGTGCCGGGTAGAGGCTCGCCAAAAGTCCCAGCGTCAGAGCAAGCCCGATGGAACCAAAGGCCACCGTCGAGTCCCAGATCACCTGGGCATTCTTGCTTTCGGCCATGAACGGCAGAGCCAGCTTGGCCCCCCCCCCATGCCGACGGCATAACCCAGAAATCCGGCCAGCAGACTGACCAGGGCGGCTTCCAGCAGGATGATCCGCATGATATGACTTTTTCTGAAACCGATGGCCCGGAAGACCCCGATTTCGGTGGTCCGCTCGTTGACACTGCCCATCATGGTGACGAAGACGATCAGCGAGCCGATGAAGACCACCACGCCGGCCATGGCATAGGAAAAGCGTTTGAACTGATCCAGCGCCTTGAGACGTCCCTCAACCACCTGCTGAATGGCCGATACCTTGGCGTCAGGTATCTTCTCGGCAATCTGGGTCACCATGTCGCCGATGGGGCACCCCGAGCAGAGCGCCGCCACCTCTGCCAACGTGATCTTGCCTTCCTTGCCGAGCAGTTGCTGGGCCTTGGACAAGTTGGCAAAAACAAGTGTGTCATCCTGAGAACCGGTCTGGTCGAGGACACCGGCCACGGTAAAGGTTTCGTCGTTTATGGTGATGCTGTCATCGGGACCGGCATTGAGCACCTTTGATGCATCGCTGCCCAGCAACACCTCGTTGTCGCTTTTGGGTACCTCACCAAAGATCTGCCACCACTGTTTCATCTTCAGCTCACTGTCGAAGTTGACCCCTACCAGCAGTACGTCGCGGGATCCCACCTTGATACCACCGAGCACTTTTGGCGCAATGGCCGAGATGTTTTTGCTGTTGCTGATGGTCTTGATTTTTGCCAGATCCTCTTCACGGATCTCACGTTGATCAAAGGTCACACCCCCCAGGCTGATGCCGCCGTAGTTCATGGCCAGGCCATTACTTTGGGGAGTTATCAGAATATTGGCGCCGAACTCGTCCATCTTGCGCTCAATATCGCTCGACATGGAGCGGGTCAGGGTCACCAGGGTAACGATGGTGGCGATTCCCACCATCAGGCCAATGGTCAGGAAGGCCATTTTGGCCTTGCGGCGCTTCAGATTATTGATGGAAATGGTATGCAGTTTCATCAGAAGTATCTCGCTCCGCCCTTGAGGTCAGTAACTGAAACAGAAATGGTCTTGCCATTCTGTTTGTGTGGTAGATAGCCTGGATTGCAGCCGCCGGTGGCGTTGGGACCAAGACGCTTGATGGCGAACTTCTGGTTGCAGTTCTTGCAGTTCATCTTGTCCCCCTGCTGTTCATACCCCTTCCTGTCGCGATAGCAGGCATCGCAGGCGTCGAATGCGGTTCTTATGCTGCCATCGGCTGCCTTGACCGCAAAGAAGGTGATATTCTTGCCGCCATCCTCAAATTTGTAGAAGCGGGCCTTGCCGTCAGCCAGTTTTTCGACCGGCAGCGTGATTGTTCCTTTGTTTGCCTTCACCTTTTCGTACTTGCCCAACGAGAAGGCGAAACCACTGACGGCGCCAACGGACAGTGCCACCATAACAATACCTGCCATTACAACCTGTTTCGTGCGATTTGTTGCCATTCCAATCTCCCTTTGTTCAGCTTTTTTTGTTGGATCCACATCCGCCGCTTTTACCACAGCAGCCCGAAGTCGGAGCAGCTTTTGCTCCGATATCCCTGCCGGTCAGCTGCTTGAACTGCTCCGGTGTCAGCACCAGGTGCACCGTACTGCCAAAGCCGGCGCCCTTGACCTTCTCGGCCAGCAACTCCGGTTTGACGGTTTTTGTGTCATAGCCGACGATAACCCAGCCACCATTCACATCCACCTCGGTAACCGCAATACCTTTCAACGACTGGAGCGCTTTGGTGATTTTGCTCGAACAATTGCCACAGGTCATGTCGGTTGTCTTCAAGACCGCGACAGAGTCAGCGGTTGCCCCGGTACCGACACGAAAGGCAAGGACCACCAAAAGGGTAACGGCCGCAAGGACGAGAAGTGAGGTAGATAGTATTTTGGCGTTCATGACAACCTCCGATCAATTCTCCACTATCTTATCAAGTAGTGTGCCAAGCTCACATAACCAGAGTAACATGCTGACATTATGAGATAATTTGAAATTAACTTATTGTGGCGGATCTGATTGAAGTAAATACATGTAGAATATTCTCCTTTTTCAGATAGGCAATGTAGCATATTCATTACCGAAACAATCAAACCCCATATTCATCGAGAATTTTATGGAATATTGACCGATTTACTGTTCTCCCAGCAGATTCATACAAAAGTTCAACTAGCTGGTTTCCGGTCGAAACTAGCTCGCATTTTGCATTTGGGATGGAGTAATAGCTTCTATACATTTGGAAAAAAGTCTCTTAATCTGGTCGAGGCAATTCTTGTAATTAAGCATTTTTATGGGACAATTATTTACTCAAGAGGGTAAAAAGAATTAATTCCCGGTATCCATAAAAATACTGCACTGCTACGTGGAGGGCGGTAATCATTTATGGCTGCTTTAAAGATAATCGCTCTACTGGCGATGTTCAAAGCATCGCAATAGGTAAAGTTGCCACAGGTACTGGAAGACTCGATTGTTACTATCTTGCAGGAAGCGGCGTCTGTCAGATTGGACCAACAATGAAAACTCCTGAATGTTCTCAAAATGTATATCGCCGGCTGCTCATAAAACTCATGAAACCGGTGGCGATTTTGTTTGGCTGTCTGGCGCTGTTTCTGTCAGGGACAGAGTTATTAGCGGCGACGATTGAGTACGATCTCACCATTGCCGGGCAGGAAATGAACTTCACCGGGCAGCCGGTGGAGGCGCTGACCATTAATGGCCATCTGCCGGGGCCGACCCTGCGTTTTACCGAGGGCGACCACGCCGTGATTCGCGTCCACAACCGGATGGACGTGGAGACGTCGATTCACTGGCATGGTATCCTGCTGCCAAATGCGATGGACGGTGTGCCCTTCGTGACGTTTCCGCCCATCGCACCGGGCCGGACTTTCATGTACGAGTTCGATCTCCGGCAGTCCGGCACCTACTGGTACCACAGCCATACCATGCTTCAGGAACAGCGTGGCCTGTACGGGGCGCTGGTCATCGCACCAAAGAACGATGGTGCGTTTGACCGGCTTCGCGATCATGTTGTGGTGCTGTCCGACTGGACAGACGAAAATGCGAGCTCGGTGCTCCACACACTTAAACGCGGCAGTGAATGGTATTCACTGCAGAAGGGCAGCAGTCAAAGCGTGTTAGGTGCTGCACGGCTGGGCATGCTGAGTGCATATTTTTCACGGGAACTCCAACGCATGCCACCCATGGACCTTGCTGATGTGTACTATGATCGCTTTCTCCTTAATGGCTCTTCTGAGCAGTCCCTCGCCTCCCATTCGGGTGAAAAAATCCGGCTCCGGGTAATCGCTGGCTCAGCCACCACTTTTTTCTATTTACAGTTTGCCGGTGGACCGATGCAGGTCATAGCGGCGGACGGATTGCCAGTGCAACCCTTCGACGAACGGCAGTTGCTGATCGGTGTGGCCGAGACGTATGACCTTATCATCACGGTGCCGGCAGATGGCAGCTATGAATTTCGCGCCACTGCCCATGATGGATCAGGGCAGGCTTCGTTGTGGCTTGGCAATGGACCGCGCCGCGCTGCACCGGACATTCCGCACCCCAATCTCTACGCCAGCATGGCTGGCCTCACACTCAAACGCATGCTGGCGTTAACTCCGGGTGGCACGATGGGCATGCCCGGCAACGAAGTGCGCGCAGGCAAATTCGACCAACCAGGCATGAACGGTATGGGCGGCATGGATGAATTGGGTCATGGCGTCATGATCCATGACGCCGGTAAAATGAACCATGCAGCCATGGCCTCCGCGCCTGCGCTGGATCATGCGGGCCACGACATGGGCGCAATGCCACAGAAAACGATGCAAACGGACGCAGCCACCAAGGACCACGCCGCGTCAGAAGTGACCTCTCACAAGCAACCCGCCGCCCCGAGGAGTACCTGGTTCGGGCTGCTCGCCGATGACATTAGTTCGAAGGCCCCACTGGCTGTCGACGGCATGAGCCCCGAACGTCCCGGACCGCCGTATGACAAGCTGCGCGCCTTGCAGCCCACCGCCTTTGATCCCCACAAACCGGTCCGCGAAATCCGACTCACCCTCGATGGCGACATGGAGCGTTACGTCTGGTTTCTGAACAACAAACCGTTGTCCGAATCCGATTTCATTGAAATCAAACGCGATGAAGTTGTGCGTTTCATCATGATCAACCGCACCATGATGCATCACCCGATGCATCTGCACGGGCATTTCTTCCGGGTGCTCAACACCCAGGGTGACTACTCACCGCTCAAGCACACTGTGGATGTCGCCCCCATGACGACCACCGTGATCGAGTTTGCGGCGGAAGAGTTCGGTGACTGGTTTTTCCACTGTCACCTGCTCTATCACATGGAAAGCGGCATGGCGAGGGTGGTGCACTATCAGGACTTTACGCCCGATCCGGCCACCGCCGCTGTTCGCGACCGACTCTACCATGACCCGTTCCAACTTTATGGTCAGGTGGATGTGCTGTCGCAGATGGCGCAGGGGGTGCTGGTTTACGCCAACACCAGGCACATCTTCTCCACGGAGTGGCGGGCAGGGTGGCAACGCGTCGACGACGTGGAGTGGGAGGCCACGCCAGCCTATGATTACTACCTGAACCGCTTTGCCAGTGTCTTCGCCGGGGTCGATCTCGAAGGCAGCGGCGATCGCTTCGAAAAGCATGAGGGCATTTTCGGTCTGCGCTACCTGCTGCCCCTCAATATCTCGTCCCGCATATGGGTGGACACGGCCGGTGAATTCCAGTTCGGTGTCAGCAAACATCTTGAACTTACGCCGCGACTCGCGGTTTATTCGGAGGCCGAATATGACACCAAGGAGCAGTGGGAAATCCGGGCGGGCACAAGCTACATGATGACCAAACACTTTTCTCTGATCGGCCAATGGCATTCGCGGTTTGGCTGGGGCGGCGGTCTGCGCTGGCAGTTCTGATGATCGCTCCACCTCCTTCAGCGTAATCAGAGTGTTGGCACCGGTTCAGACTGCGTTGAAAGCACTGCCTCAAATTCACTAACAGCGAAGAAAAGCAACAACCAGAAATGAAAGGAGTAAAACATGAAAAAACAGACGAATACGAACCTTTTCATCCGTTCCAGCCTCGCCTTGGTTTTGGCCTTGGCAATCTGGTCTCCAGTCCAATCACGATCCGCCGAGCCTGCGGAAGGGAAGATAATGACTGAGGCAAAAATGATGGAACACTGCCAGGAAATGAAGGAACAGAAACAGAAAATGAAGGAAGACATGAAGGCTCAAGACACTGAACTCAGCAATCAGATTACCAAGATGAACAGTGCGCCGAAGGACAAGAAGATGGACCTGATGGCCGCCGTGATCACCCAGATGGTGGAACAGCGGATTGCCATGGACGCGCGAAAGGCAATGATGGAAGAGAAAATGATGCAGCACATGATGCAGCACATGCAGATGGGCAAGGATTCCATGTCGAAGTGTCCAATGATGAAGGAGATGAAGGGCATGGACGAAAAATCGGGGGATGCCCACAAAGAACATCAAAAAGAATAGAATTGATTGTTGAACGCCGCTACTTCCAATGACACTGCTGCCTCCATTTAATACGGTCTGGATTTCCCAGAGATGGAATGGTCTCAGCACAACGAAGGGAGCTTTATGATGAACCATACTGACGGAGGAATGGGTGGATGGCTGGGAGGAGGGATGTGGGTCTGGACGGTGATCGGTGTACTGGTTGTGGTCCTGCTGGTTGTCGTGATTAGCAAACTGTCCAAAAAATAATTCGGCATTTGGCGTTTCGACGAAGTGAAATGTTAACCATGGAAGGATACCCCTATGCTAATCAAAGTATCTACTGACAAAACTGTGATTGATGCAGCTGCTTCCTTGCAGACTGCCGTTCAGCGCAATCACTTTGGCGTTATGCAGATTCACAACCTCAAAGAAACCATGGCGAAGAAGGGCGTGGAATTCGCCCGTGAATGTCTGATCTTCGAGGTATGTCAGCCGCAACAGGCGAAGAAGGTTCTTGAGCAAAACATGAGCATCTCCACCGCACTGCCATGCCGGATCTCTATTTACGAGGAGGGCGGCAAAACCATTCTGGCTACTCTGAAACCAACCACTATGCTGGCAATGTTCAATGTACCGCAACTGAAAGAAGTGGCGCAGGAAGTGGAAAACACGATTGTTACAATCATGAAGGAAGCGTCGTCAGGCTAATTAGCTGCCATCCGGTCAAAATCAGCTCCACCCTCTGCATGTAAACGCTGTTCAAGAGCGTTAGGCGGCTTGGTGTGTGTAGGAGAAATAATGAAAGATCCCGTTTGCAACATGGATGTGAATCCCGAATCCGCGCCGTACAGCCATGAGCATGACGGAGACAGATACTTTTTC
>Ga0351907_1244_pt1 | contig 9675 bp, 9 predicted proteins | sample BONcelHT113001E6_FD_206861 | JGI IMG/M metagenome (GOLD analysis project Ga0351907, IMG submission 206861) | Enriched cells from coal bed in the Powder River Basin, Montana, United States - BONCAT cells T11 rep1 HSBNCT.T11.300.1.E6 ... | reverse complement strand
GGGTCAAGCAACTCTATAAGGGTTCTACCTCTCTGATTGAGAATAAGGGCAACAACAAGAATGTGGTTATTGCGCTCCGTGAGGTCGCTTCCGGAAAGCTGCAATTCCAGATGATGACTCGCAAGAGCCGCTAATTTCACACTACCAGAGGGGCGGGGCCGAAAGGCGCCGTCCCTCTTTTTGAACCTGCCGTATTCCCATCAGTTTATTTCACCGTAGTAATTTCCACACCCGGCTCAGCTTCTATGATCAGGCTCAACGACATTCTTGAAAAAATACTCTCGTACAACCCAGCTGCTGATCTGGATGTTGTCAGGAGGGCCTACGTCTTTTCCGCCAAGGTTCACCAGGGACAGGTGCGTCTGTCGGGAGAGCCTTACCTGGTCCATCCCATGGAAGTGGCGGCGGTCCTGGCCGACCTCAGGCTTGATGTCCAAACCGTTGCTACCGGACTTCTGCACGATACCCTTGAAGATACTCTTACAACTATTGAAGAACTGGTGACCATCTTCGGACCCGAGGTGGCTAATCTCGTTGATGGCGTCACGAAAATAAGCAAGATCCATTTCAAGACCAAGGAAGAGAGCCAGGCAGAAAATTTCCGCAAGATGCTGCTTGCCATGGCGAATGATATCCGTGTGATTCTGGTGAAGTTGGCCGATCGTCTTCACAATATGCGGACCTTGCAGTATCAGCCGGAAATCAAGCAGCGCAGCATCGCCAAAGAGACCCTTGATATTTATGCCCCGATGGCCAATCGCCTTGGTATTTCCTGGATTAAAAGCGAACTTGAGGACCTTTCTTTCCGCTACGTCAACCCGCAGCTCTACTATGATCTTGCCTCCAAAGTAGCGATGAAAAAGAAAGAGCGGGAATCTTTCGTCGAGGAGGTCATGGAGGTCATCTCCCATAAGCTCACGGAGCATGGTATCGAGGGAGAGGTCTCGGGGCGAAGCAAGCATCTTTACTCGATTCAGAAAAAGATGGAAAGCCGCAAGGTCGATATTGACGAAATCTATGACCTTATCGCGATTCGGGTGATGGTCGAGGACATCAGATCCTGCTATGCGGTGCTCGGTGTCATCCATTCCACCTGGAAGCCGATTCCCGGCAGGTTTAAAGATTATATTGCCATGCCGAAGAGCAACATGTACCAGTCACTCCATACCACCGTCATCGGCCCTTTGGGTGAAAGGATGGAGGTCCAGATCAGGACTGCGGAGATGCACCGGGTTGCCGAGGCCGGCATCGCCGCTCATTGGAAATACAAAGAAGGGAAAGGCTATGATGAGCGAGATGTGAAGCGGTTTGCCTGGCTCCGGCAATTGCTGGAGTGGCAGCAGGAGTTACAGGACTCGCAGGAGTTCATGAATACTGTCAGGGTTGAACTGTTCCCCGAGGAGGTCTATGTCTTCACTCCGGACGGGGATGTGAAGGGCTTCCCCAAAGGGGCAACGCCTATCGACTTCGCGTACAGTGTTCATACCGATATCGGTCATCGCTGTGTCGGGGCCAAGGTGAACGGCAAGCTGGTTCCTCTGAAATACGAATTGAAAATCGGCGACATCGTTGAGGTTGTCACCTCGCCCCACCATACCCCAAGCAAGGACTGGCTGAAGATCGTCAAAAGCACCCGCGCCAGGAATAAGATCCGGGCCTGGATCAAGACCGAGGAACGGAAAAGAAGCGTTGTCCTTGGCCGGGAAGTTTGCGAAAAGGAATTTCGACGCTACCGGCTCAATTACAACAAGCTGCAGAAGACTGGCGAAATAAAGAGGGTTGCAACGGAATTCGGTTTTGTTGCCGAGGAGGATCTTCTTGCCGCGATCGGTTATGGAAAGCTTTCCTGTAATCAGGTCCTGGGCAAGCTGCTGCCCGAGGAAAAGTTGGCGGAAACCCGTGAGCAGAAGGAAACCCGGGTTTCAAAGGTACTGGGCAAACTCAACAAGAAATCTTCCAGTGCCATCCAGGTCAATGGTATTGACGACGTGATGGTCCGGTTCGGCAAGTGCTGCAATCCCCTGCCCGGCGATGAAGTCGTCGGGTTTATCACCCGCGGCAGAGGCGTGACCATTCATACGGCGGATTGCTCCTTTGCCATGGAAAGTGACCCGGACAGGCGCCTGGAAGTTACCTGGAACAGGGACAAGGCTACTGCCTTGCCGGTTAAAATTCGAGTGACGTGCCACGATCAGAAGGGTATCCTTGCCAATATTGCGCAAGTTATCGCCAATTGCGAGGCAAATATTTCCAGTGCCTCTGTCCATAGCACCGTGGATAAGAAAGGCGAAAACCTGTTCGAAATCGAGGTAACCGACCTGGAACACCTGACCCGTGTACTGAACAACATCATGAAGGTTTCTGGTGTGATCAAGGTTGAACGTCTGAAGGGTTGAGTTATTCGGGGATGCCTTTTATACTTCAGCTCGACTGGATACTTCATGGAAAGATGGAGGGAGGGTATGGCGAAAGAGATTCTGCATACTGACAGGGCTCCGCAGGCAATTGGTCCCTATTCCCAGGGCGTTCGGGCCGGAGGGTTTGTTTTTCTTTCCGGGCAGATTCCGCTTGACCCGGTAACGGGTCAGGTGATCGGAGCGGATATCGTTGCGCAGACGGAACAGGTGATGAATAACATTGAGGAAGTTCTCTCTGCTTCCGGTCTCGGCTTTGCGGACGTGGTAAAAACCACCATATTCCTCATCGATCTTGCTGATTTTTCCGCGGTTAACGAGGTGTACGGCAGCAGATTCCAGCAAGACCCTCCGGCCCGCTCAACGGTGGAGGTGAAAGGGTTGCCTCGTGGAGTGCGGGTGGAGATTGAAGTGGTCGCATGTTGCCGGTAGAACAAAAAGCCGCGATGATTATGATCACCGCGGCTTTCTTCGTAGGGGGTGGACGAACGTGCCGGTGCGATTTGACGTAAACCGCCCAGCAAAACAGTTACAGGGCTTTTGTTACCCGGTTGGAACGGATGCAACGGGTGCAAACCTTGATGGTTGAAACGGTACCGTTTTTGACGGCCTTAACTTTCTGGAGATTCGGATGCCAGGTTCTGGATGTTTTGTTATTTGCATGGCTCACGTTGTTACCGAAGCTGGGGCCTTTACCACAGATGTCACATATTTTAGACATTTTTTACTGTCCTCCTTCGTTGACTGAAGCTTTTTTGTATATCAGATCGTGCTTGGTTTAGCAAGTTAAAATTACTGAAACAGGGCATGTTCACTATGCTGCCTGTGGCGGGGAATTACCAAAATGTCTTTCCTGAAGGGGCTCTTTGCCTTCATTCTACTCGTATTTTGCCTGGTTGTCTTACTCTTTATCGACTTTGCCTATTCAACTTTTTCCATGCGTCAGCGGGATGTCTCAACCGACGCTATTGTTGTGTTGACCGGTGGCAGAGGGAGGGTCGAGGAAGGGATACGCCTGTACCGTGCACATCAAGCCCGTTGGTTGTACCTGGTTGGTGTCGATCCCTCGGTACGAAAAGGCGATCTCTTCAAAGAGCAGGCGGGAAAACGGGGCGGGGAGGAGATTATTCTGGAGAAGTCGTCCAGAAATACCCTGGAAAATGCCCTGTACACCCGTGATCTTATTGCCCACCAAGAAATCAGATCCATCCGGCTCATTACCTCACGCTATCACATGAAGCGTGCCGTTCTCATTTTTACCTCAATTCTCCCCAAAGATATTGCCGTGTATCCCTGCCCCGTCGACAGCAAAAACCTGAAACAGGCCTGGTGGGCCCATGAAGGCAGTTTCCGTCTCCTGTCCGGCGAGTTCTACAAGTACTGTCTTTTTCGGGCATTTTTCCTTTTCGCACCGGGCGAACTGCGGTCTGTCAGGGGCGGCTGAGTGGTGCTACGCCTCGCCCTTTTCTTCGATTCTTGGGAAAAGTGCTTCTGCCTTGATAATGCGCGTGTCCGGCTGCAATCCTCCCCAGTTGAGTCCCGCCTCGGTAACCGGTTCGTGCCAGCCGAGGTATCCAAGTGCTTTTACGCTGGTTTCCGGCATGAACGGTGACAGCAGATGAAAAACGATACGCTGTGATTCCAGAATGCAGTACATGACGGTGGCGAGCCGACCGTGCTGGGCAGGATCCTTTGCCAGCGACCAAGGGGCGGTTTCGTCTATGTACTTGTTACCGGCGGAGATGACTTCCCAGATTGTCTGAAGGGCTTTGCTGAAGGCCAAATCATCCAGGTGGGCGTCAACGAGTGCCGGAAGAGCCTCGGTTTTTGCCCGGTATGTCTGGTCGGTTTCCGTCAGCTCCCCGGCTGCCGGCAGGATGCCGCCGAAATACTTGTTGACCATGGCCGTGGAACGATTCAAGAGGTTTCCCAGGTCATTGGCCAGGTCAGAGTTGATCCGGTGGACCATCGCCGAATGGGAGAAGTCACCATCGATACCGAACGGGACCTCACGCATCAGGAAATAGCGCACGGCATCTACTCCGTAGCGATCAATGAGCATGTTGGGTTCCACGACGTTCTGTAGACTCTTGCTCATTTTCTGACCTTCTACCGTCCACCAGCCATGGGCGAATACCTTTTGCGGCAGGGGGAGCCCGGCGGCCATGAGAAATGTCGGCCAGTAGACTGCGTGAAAGCGAAGGATGTCTTTTCCGATCAGGTGAACATCGGCTGGCCAGAAAGTGGTCATGTTCTCGGATTCGGAGGGGTATCCGAGTGCCGTTATGTAGTTTGTCAGGGCATCAAACCAGACGTAGATGACGTGGCGGGGATTCCCCGGCACCGGAATTCCCCAGGTGAAAGATGTTCTCGATACGGAGATGTCCCGAAGCCCTTCCTTGACAAAGGAAAGGATCTCGTTACGCCGGCTTTTCGGTTGAATGAACTCGGGGTTGGCTTCAATGTGGGCAAGAAGTGCTTCCTGATATTTGCTCATCCGGAAAAAGTATGATTCTTCCTTGAGTTTTTCCGTGGGACGGTTGCAATCGGGGCACTTGAAATCTATCAGCTGTGTTTCGGTCCAGAACGTTTCACAGGGCGTGCAGTACCAGTCTTCATACTCGCCGAGATAGATATCGCCTTGGGCCATAACCCGTGAAAAGAATTCCAGAACCCCCTTTTTATGCCGTTCCTGGGTTGTGCGAATAAAATCGGTATAGGATATGTTCAGCTTGTCCCAGAGGGACTGAAAGCGTTTCACCACACGGTCGGCAAGTTCGAGCGGCGTTTCTCCGGCGGCGTTGGCCGCCTTTTCGACCTTCTGCCCATGCTCGTCGGTTCCGGTGAGAAGAAAGACGTTGTATCCTTTCAGCTGCTTGTGGCGAGCAAGGACGTCGGCGGCCAGGGTCGTATAGGCATGCCCAAGGTGCGGGACATCGTTAACGTAGTAGATGGGGGTCGTCACATAGTAGTTCCTGCTCATGGTTTCTCCTTTTTCTGTGTTGCACCCCCTCCGGAATCACCTCGGCCTTTTCGGGATTGGGATGATTCCGGGCGCTGATGCCCCCTCTGCTGTTTTTTCGGTTTTGGTTCTTCCGGTTCCTTTGCCTGCTTTTTGGGACGGTCCGAAGTGTCTTCCGGCTTGATTTCGTCTCCGCGCAGGATTACTTCGTGGGCGTCGGTAGTTTTTACCGTCACCGTTCCTTCGAGAACGTTGGTCTTGATGATCTCACCTTCAATGTCGCCGCATTTGATCTTCTTGCCGCATTTCGGCAGACCCTTTTTCAACGTGCAATATGTTTCATATTCATAGGCAAGACAACAGAGAAGCCTGCCGCACTGTCCCGAGATTTTTGTCGGGTTCAGTGCAAGGTTTTGCTCCTTTGCCATCTTGACCGAAACCGGTTCGAACTCGCGGAGAAAGGAGCAGCAGCAGAGTTCCCTGCCGCAGATGCCAATGCCGCCGACCATTCCCGCCTCGTCGCGAACGCCGATCTGGCGCATTTCGATTCTGGTATGAAATGCATGGGCAAGATCTTTTACCAGTTCCCGGAAATCGATTCTGCCGTCAGCGGTAAAGTAGAAAATGGCCTTGCTGCCGTCGAAAAGATATTCGACCTTTACCAGCTTCATGTCCATGTTCCGCTCTTTGATTCTGACAAGGCAGAAATCAAAGGCGTCCTTCTCTTTCATACGGTTATTGGCGGCAGATTCCAGATCTTCAGGCTGGGCCTTTCTCAAAACGGTCTTGATTCCTTCCGGGAGGTTCTCTTTGGCAACGGTGATTGGTCCCTTTATCACCTGACCGATGGTTTTCCCCCGGTCGGTTTCCACGATGACCATGTCATCTTTCTGTATTGCCAGTTCACCGGTAAGAAAGTCGTATAATCTTCCGGCCTTCTGGAACTGAACTTTAACGATTGTTGACACAACTGCCTCCGGGGCAAGCCCCTGTTCTGTTTTTCGATGGATTTGCGCATACCATCGCGCAGTTAATTATAATCATACTACAATTTCCCGGTAGTAGATTCGGTTTCCGTATGCAGCCTGAATCGTGCCGGGCTGCTTGTCTGTCTGCAGGCATCCGGGAGTCCTGCAGGCAACTTTGTTCCTGGTGTTTTCACCGTCCGTTACTGACCGGCAAGACCCATGAAAAGCACCTCGACCGCCAGTCGAGGATTCGCGTTTCTTGTCAGGGCCTGACGGGTCCGGGAAATCCGTTCCAACTTCTCAATCACGCTTTCCAGGGTATTTCGATCGGAAATGCTCCGTATCAGGGAAGAAAGGTCCGTGTTGATGATCTCGGGAGAACCGGTGCGGGTGAGGAGAACATCACGCCAGAAAACGTTCAGCAGATCAACAAGATGAATAGCACTTTCCTTATCCTTCGCACTCTCTTCCGCAGCTGCAAACAAGGGACTGACTTCCCCCGGGGTAAGGCCAACCACCTTTTCCAGGAGAGATTTCCGTGATTGCAGCCAATCATCTTCCAGTATTTCCGCGGCACGCTCAATGCTGCCGCCTGCAAGGGCGGCTGCAATGCGGGCTGAATCGTCATCGGCCCCTTTGTCTCGCAGTTGCGAAGCAATCGTTTCCGTGGAAAGAGAAGGGAAGCGAAGCTGCTGGCAACGGGAGAGAATCGTCGGAAGGACCGCGTTCACCCGGGTTGTGATGAGGATCAGGATCGCATCCCCCGGCGGCTCTTCAAGGGTCTTCAGAAAGGAATTCGCCGCGGAAGGGTTCATTTTGTCCGCGTCTTCAATAATGCAGGCCTTTTTTGGCGCTTCGAAGGGCCGGTACGACAGTTCCCTCTGCAGTTCCCGTATCTGGTCAATCTTGATAAAGACGCCGTCCGGTTGCAGGAGGTGGAGGTCGGGATGTCGAAGGCCGGCAATCTTTCGGCATGAGGGGCATGCTTCGCAGCCATCCGTGCCGTTACAAAAAATCGCTTCGACGAGCGCGATGGCAACTTCCTTCATGCCACTGTTGTCGATGCCGTTAAACAGGTAGGCATGGGACAGTTTTCCGGTTGCCAGGGCGCGTCTGAGGAGCGAAATGTTTCGGTCGTAGCCGATGATTCGGGAAAAAGACATGCCCTAACCTCGGGGAATGCGTGAAAGAACCGCGCTGCGGATGGCCGCGGCAGCCTCTGAAATGCCGAGAGTTCCGTCAACGACGATAAATCGGTCGGGATGGGCTGCGGCAATTTTCAGATATCCCTCGCGGACTGCGTGGTGAAAGCGGAGGGATTCCTGTTCGAAGCGTTCTTCGCGAGCCCCGCTGGAGGCGTTAATTCTCGCCATGGCCCGTTTGAGACCTACTTCCTCCGGACAGTCCAAAAGAATTGTCAGGTCAGGGGTCAATCCTCCGGTGGCAAGTTGCGCCAGGTTTTCAATCAGAGGCAGGTCAAGAGCGCGACCATATCCCTGGTAGGCGGTGGTGGCATCCGTGTAGCGATCACAGAGGACGATTTTCCCCTCAGCCAGGGCCGGCCTGATCACCTCCGCCACATGCTGGGCACGGGCCGCGGCATAGAGCAGCAGTTCGGCAAGGGGTACCAGTGCGCGGTTGTCCGCGTCGAGAAGGATGGCCCTGATCTTGTTTGCGATCGGGCATCCGCCCGGTTCCCGGGTCGCTATTACCTGACAGCCTGTTTCCGCGTGCAATTCACGGGACAGTAATTCTGCCTGGGTGGACTTGCCGCAGCCTTCTATGCCTTCTAACGTGATAAAATATGCCACTGAGGATACTCCGACAAACTCGTAAGCAAATGATGAATTATAGGTGAGAGGGGTGAATTAATCAAGCCAAAAACCCCTGTAATGCCTTATCGTGTTGATATAATCGGGAGAGATGGTTTATACTCCAATATCCTGCAAAGAGCTCCGGTCGGTGAGACCCGCTCAACGGGGAGAAAGGGTTGTTTTCGTATGAGGATGAGCAGGGAAGAGCTGCTGGAAGGCATTGAAAAGGCTCTTGACTATCGATTCAGCAATCGTGAGCATTTGGTTGAGGCCCTTACACACCGGTCTTTTGTCAATGAGTCGCGTGGCAGCGTGTGCCGGGATAATCAGCGCCTGGAGTTTTTTGGTGACGCAGTTCTGGGGCTTCTCGTCAGCAGAAGGCTGCTTAGCCGATTTCCGTCGATGGGCGAAGGGGATCTGTCGCGTTTCAGGGCTTCGCTCGTGGATGAGTCAGCTCTGGCGGGAATCGCGGAAGGGATCGATCTTGGGAAATTTCTTTTTCTTGGCCGCGGGGAGGAAAAGACCGGCGGCCGGAAAAAGAAATCCATACTTTCCGACGGGCTGGAAGCTCTGATGGCAGCGGTTTACCTCGATGGCGGTATCGAGGCTGCAGGGCAGCTGGTTGACAGGTTCTTTGGACCTTTGCTGGAAAGTATCGAGATCGATGCCATCGGCAGAGACAATAAAACGAGATTCCAGGAGCTGTGTCATGCACTATACGGCAAGGCTCCGCAGTATGTGCTGGAAGATATTTCCGGTCCCGATCATGACCGTTCGTTTCTGGTAACGGCGCGTATCGGCGAGACATGCCTTGGCAGAGGGGTCGGCAAGAGCAAGAAAGAGGCTGAACAGGCTGCCGCTCGAGAGGCTCTCCGGGGGATTGAGGAGATGGAAAAATCCGCGCCACAGTGAAAATACCCATTGTACCGTTTTTTATTTCCCACCGGGGATGTCCGCACCGTTGCATATTCTGCGATCAGGAAAAGATTGCCGGGTCAAACGGCACCTTCCCCTCAGCAGCGGAAATACGGGACAGGGTAGCGGCCTATCGACGAACAAGCGGTTGCCGGGCGGTGGAAGTTGCTTTCTATGGTGGTAGTTTTACCAGTATTCCGCAGGAAGACCAGCTGCGGCTTCTGCATCCTCTTCAGGAACTGCTTGCCGCCGGTGAGGTCTCGTCCATAAGGATTTCCACCCGTCCGGATGCCATTGATGCCGCAGCAGCAGCCTTTCTCCATGCCTCGGGAGTCGCTACTGTCGAGCTTGGCGTTCAATCAATGGATGATGCGGTTCTCGAACAGTCCGAACGTGGGCATTGTGCCGCGGATGTCGAGAAAGCCGTCGCCAGTCTCAAGAGTGAAGGAATCACCGTGGGGCTCCAGCTCATGCCGGGACTTCCCGGCGATAGCGGAGAGAGATCCGTTTCTTCTCTCATGCGGGTCCTGGAACTCCGACCTGACTTTCTGCGCTTCTACCCCACGGTGGTCGTGGCGGGCACTCCCCTTTCCCGCCGCTAT
>Ga0351907_1241_pt1 | contig 9755 bp, 10 predicted proteins | sample BONcelHT113001E6_FD_206861 | JGI IMG/M metagenome (GOLD analysis project Ga0351907, IMG submission 206861) | Enriched cells from coal bed in the Powder River Basin, Montana, United States - BONCAT cells T11 rep1 HSBNCT.T11.300.1.E6 ... | reverse complement strand
CGTTTGTAAAGCCACCACCGCAGCTTTGGAGAGATTCCCGTATACTCCGTCTAGCTTGCCAGGCGCATACCCCTTGGCCAGCAGGCGCGTTTGCACGGCCAGCACATCGCTGCCGCGCATCAGCGGCTGCCCCGGTGTAACGCGCAACAGCCGCGTGCCCAAATCCAGCGCCGATTCTTCAGCGCCATCTTCAGCGGGTTGGTTCGCATCTTCATGCGTTTCCTCCACGCCTGTCTGTGCATCGCCCGCGCTCCTTTCGGTGATGTAGTCGATGTAGGGCGAGCGGAACCAGTGCGTCTAGCCACGCCCCTTGGCCTTGGTTTTCACGATGCCGTAGCTAAAACCCTTAGCTTCAATAGCCTCGCCGTTATCGATGTACACACCCACATGACCAGATTTCCAGAGGATAACGCCGGAGAGCTCCGGCAGGGTGTCGATTGCGCCCTTTACTTTGGCGGCGTTGTACGCGCCGTTCGCACCCTGATCTGGCCCGCCGTCCAGCCCGTAGACCTGCGTTCCGTCATCGCGTGTCCAGTAAAAAACCTTTGATGAGCCCAATACAGTCGGCGCATTTTTTGCCAGCAGCAATGTCCGCTCGGTAGCGGCTCATGCGGTTGTCTGTATAGGATTTGGGGTATGGCCTTAGCCGCTCTTAAGGTATGATGATTGGCTTTGGTGTTACCAAAGCCAATTTTGCCTGTAAACCCTTGGGAAAAGGGCCGTTGTGAAAGTCTCAACGCTAAAATCCGAGACGATTTACTTAATGGGCACTGTTTGGCAGCTTGAAAAAGGCGGAAGACTTACTAAAGAGGACAGAAATAACAGAACACCATCAGACCGCATTCCGCCTTGATCGGGAAACCTCGTGTTACCCAAATCTCAATCATTTATACTGATGGCCAGATAATCACGGATTCCAGATTCGCTATAAAAGTTTAAACGAACGGCTACGCTTTCATTGACAGCCTAGCCTGATTCCGTTATGATACTTCCAAACATCATTAGGGTTTCCAAACCGACTGTCGGTATAGTCCAAAATTCGTTTTGGAATAACTATCAGGCGCAGACCAAGCGCAACAAGGTGGGGGTTAAGTACATCGGGGCGGCGGGCAGCGCAAAGCTTGAAGACGGCGTAGCATTTCATTTGGCAGGGATATTGTGCATTGCTACTGTGTCTCATATCACTTGTGTAGGGGCGCGGCCATTCGAGGCCCGGAATGGCTGGTTGCATGGTCGCCGTGAAGGCGACGCTCTGTGCGACTTTTACAGATCGCCACAAGATACCCTCCGTACCGCATTCAGAGAAAGCAACGGTCAAAACCGGCATCAAAGGAGCAATGCTATGATTCTGTTTGTCGCGCTGTGTCTGCTAGTCGTGGAGCTCTGTATCATCTGCAAACAACAGTTTGAGAATACGCTGCCTGTGGTGGCCGCCGCCGCCGTGCTCGTTTGCTATGGGTTAGCCATGTTTCAGGCGCTGGCATGGTTTGAGTGGGTCGTGCTGGCGACCGATGCGGCTGGCCTTGGCTGGTGCGCCGTGCAGGTTGTCCTGGGGCGTGGCCGCAAGCTGCTGGGTGAAGGTCTGCGCAACATCGTTACCCCGGGGCTCCTGTGCTTTGCGCTGGTCGCGGCCCTATTTGTGGCGGCGGCGCTGCCCCACCGCGTTTCACACACGGACGAGGTCTACGTGTGGGCCATACAGCCGCTGTCCATCTACTACCATCAGGGATTTGTGGGCGCGCTACTGAACCTGTCGGTACGGTTCATGACCTACACGCCTGGTATGCACCTGTTTCAGTGGATTGGCCTTGCGATCCACGGCGAGTGGAGCGAAGGGGTGGTGTTCCTGTGGCTGTGGCTGTTCTATGCCATCATGCTGCTGCCGCTCACACGCCGCCTCACCTGGAAAAAGGCGGGCTGGATGCCCGTCTATGCGGTCGCCATCATTCTGCTGCCCGCAGTTTTCAATGCCGAGGCCTACCGCATCCTGCGGGTGGACGCGGCGCTGGGTCTCGCCGTGGGGTATGCGACCGTGATGGCGTGGCGCTTTGCCACCGAGGCGGAGAATCGTAGCTTCAACGGAATTGCCACCGCTTTGGCTCTTGCGCTGCTGGTGCTGGTCAAGCAGCCGGGCATTGGCTGGGCGATTTTCCCTGTTGCGATCGCCCTGCTGGCGGGCAAGCGCGTGCGCGGCCTAAAAGCTAACATCAAGGAGGCTGCGGTGCTTTTCGCGCTGCCGCTGCTCACATTTTTGAGCTGGAACCTGTTCTGTGCGCTGGCAGGGCTCACAGGCCAGCACATCGAAACCCTGCAAAGCAACCTGACCAATATCGTAAGCCGGCAATACAGCGTTTCGGGTGGCGACCTGCTGGCGCTGCTCAACGCGCTTGTGATCTCCGTTACGCAGGGATCGGCCTCGATTGCGGGCGGGGTGCTTACCGTGCCGCAGATTGCGTGGCCGCTGATCTTCATTACATTTGCCATCGTGCTGCACCGCTACGGCCAGTTGGACCGGCAAACTACGCGTCGGCTGATCGCGTTGCTGGCCGTGTGCTACGTTGCGTATACTGGCGCGTTTTACGCAGCGCTGCTGGTGGTGTTCCGGCCGGAGTGGACGTCGCCGGTAGACCTTGCCAAGATGGTGCCCTTCATGGACAACATGCAGCGCTACGGCTGCGGCATCTGGTACGCGCTGCTGATGCTGCTTTCCTACATCGGCACGGCGCCGCGGGCCGCCACGGTGCCGGAGCCACCGCAGGCGGCACGTAAAAACCAGTGGCCTGCGCGCGGGCTGGCCTTGCTGCTGGCCGTGGTGGCGCTGGTGGGCATCCAGTGGGATGTGATCATTGCCAACCTTGTGCTCGGGCGGTATGAACCCGGCACCCTGGCCGAGGAAATGGACGGCATTCAGGCAAATTCGTTCTGGGCCGAGGAGATTGAAGACCCGAACGCGGTGGTGCTGCTGGCATCCGACAACTACCCCAACAACCGCCTGTGGCTGCAATATGCCCTCGCTCCGCTCAAACTGGTCATGCCGTACCAGACTGGCCTTTCCGCAGTGGATTTTGAGGCGCTACTGCGTGACGAACAAATCAACTACTTTGTGAGCGAGGGCACCGAGAACGAGCTGTACCAGTTGGCGTCGGCATACGCGCCGGACAAAATGCTTGACGAATACACGATGTACGCCATCAAGTGGCAGGGCGATGACCTGTCGCTGGTCGCCTTGGGCGAATAGGCGAAAGCGGGCAGGGCGCTTGCGGCGACTATGGCACTTATTTGGATCGATTCAACTCATTGTTTTTGGCAAAACCACCCTTAGGAAAAGTACAGCAGAGCTGTTTGCTGACTATGTGCAAATCGTGGCAGAGGCGGCCAGGCAACCAGTGGTAACGTTTGACATACCCTAGCTTGACTCAGACAGCATGGCGGTGACCGATGTGGGCGAAGAAATGATAGACAAGATCAACTAACAACCCAACACCTAAATTCGAACTTAATATTCGCATCCCTCCACACAACACCCTTCAATACGAGCAATCGCCAAAGCTGTTCATCCCAAACATCCAAGATGAGCGAACTAGTCGTTAGCGCATCAATGAAAGCCCGTAGCTCTCGTTCGCGATTCCTCTTGTTGGCGAGTTCGGCGTTCAGCTTATCAAACCGCGACATAGCCTACCGATGCCTGTTAACCAAACTGCTATTGTGTTTATTGAGAGCAATCTGTGACTGGGCTTTTTCAGCGTTTTATAAACACAAGCGCTGACCAGACGAGAAACCAGCGCAATCTCCTCGTTTGCCTTCGCAATCTGGACATCCAGTTACGAGTGGTCGGCAAGCATTTCAAGCACGAGCCTGCAATCCGCGATGGCCTGCACCCTGTTTGCGATTAGCTGGTTGTAGGCTTTCAGGAACATCGCCTTGATCTCATCTTCCGTCAGGTGCGGCGTAGCACATTTGTGCCCCCTATTGAATTTATGTTGCAGAGCCTTTATAACCTGTCAGACATGGCCACGATGATGGAGATCACCGACAGCCGTGCCTTTTCGGAGTTCTGTGGCGTCGATTCCAGCAACCAGATACCGGATGGCGACACCATCGGGCGGTTTCGGGCGCTGTTGGTGAAGAACGGCCTGCAGGAGAAGCTGTTCGCGCAGGTGGTTGGCCTCCTTTCTGTACAGGGGCTGATTCTCAAGAAAGGTACCATTGTAGACTCTACCATCATCGCCGCGCCATCCTCCACGAAGAACCGGGAAAAGAAACGCGACCCGGACGCGCACCAGACGAAGAAAGGCAACACGTGGTACTTCGGCTATAAAGCGCATATCGGCGTAGACAGGGAAACCGGGCTTGTTCATCACGTGGAAGTAACGGGTGCCAACGTGCATGACGTGACCGTCGTTCCTGCGTTATTGACCGGCGATGAAACGGAAGTATACGGCGATAGCGGATACCTGGGAGCCGACAAACGCGAAGCTGCCATCACCCGCAACAGAAACGGAAAGGCCATCCGATATAAGATCAACCGTAGACCATCCCAATGCAAGAACAGCCCCATTCGTTCCAAAGGCCAGATACGGCGCAGGGAGCGTGAGAAATCATCCATTCGTGCAAAGGTCGAGCATGTCTTTGGCGTCGTGAAGAACCTCTTCCACTTCCGCAAGACCCGCTACAAAGGCCGACGAAAACAGGCAGCCCAAATGAATATGCTCTTTGCTCTGGCAAACCTTTATCTGGCTGACAAGCACGGCTTGTTGGCCTGATTGGGGTTCGTTGCCGAGTAAAATCGGGAACGGGCTATAACGCTTTGACTACTCTGCCTAATCTGCAAATCCTAAATGGCAAATACGCGGTGTTTCCTTCAGAGCAATTCTTGTCTGCGGCAATTTACGCCCAGTAGCAACTCATGCGGTTTTCTGTGTAGGACGTGGGGTATTGCTTTTCTTTTCGCTCTAACAAGCTCTGTGTAAAGGGGTAGCAGCATGTGCCGTACCAATGGGCTTGACCCAGTCACGCTTTCGCCCATTCGACCAACCCCAGATTTGTTTTAATAGTAATGATAGTTTCTCAAAAGAAAAGAGGACGGCGATGACTTGCCGCCTTTCTTGGTATAAGTATCTTCCTTGCCCGTCTCTGCAGTGGTATCTCGCAATTTGTTACAACGATTGAGTGCAGGATCATTCTGTCAAACGGATAGTGTGCCGGCTGGATGACCCGTAAATCCGAGTCTCGCCGGTTACAACGCTTGAAAGCGTCGACCATTTGTGGATGCCATTGCCGTGAGAGTATGCTATCGGGAATGATTGTTAACCAAGCGCGATGCGTGCTTTCTGGCTGAAGATCGTTCCACACGGCCGTTCGCTATGGTGCGCAGCGCTTGCCCGCGGCCTACGCGAAGCCTGCGGGTACAAAGGACAGCCACGTCAGGCGCAAGGCCGCAGGGGATGAGGAATTCTTCCGACGCGCGCAGGATCTTCGGGTGCGAGACTGCCAACAGCGGACGCATTGTCTGTGGGTGTGAAGCTCGGCCGTTTGATGCGTGTGGCCTCGAAGCTCACAGCTCGCCACGAAACAGCCGGCGTTTCCTAATGGTTAGGACTCCGGGGCGATGGCGGTCATGTCCGCTCGAGCCCCGCCGCCCGGTGCGGCTTCGCAAAGCACTGGGCGCAGCAGGATGCAAGCGACGTAGGGCAACGAAAACAAGATTGGAAACGCGTAGCGCGCCCCGATGCTGGAACCAGCGGACATCAAGCAGGCCAGCAGTGTCATCCAAAGGGGGGTTAACAGCCAGTTGAGTCGTTTCGCCCGCGTTCGACCGACCAGAAACCACAGGATTATCATACACCAAACGTTAAATCCCACGGATTTCAGCTGCGATAGGAACGGGAGGTTACGATACTGCTCCTCGACGCTGAGCAATCGACTTTGTTGAAGCCTAAATGCCTCTGGAAGCGAATAATGCAACACCGCAGGATACTTGGGGGACGTATCCATGATCGGCTGGTTGCAATCTGCGTAGGTCGTATCAAACGCGTTGATAAAACCTCCGTTTAGCGAGAAAAACGCCTGCGACGCCGCCAGCGGATGGGTCAGGATCAACTTGGTGGATACCTCGGTAAAGGCCAGCACATCCGCCTTGGTATGACCGTTGAAATACCGGTACAGTTTGCGCACCGAATCCGACTGGCGCGGAACGTAGGCCTCGGCCAGCCGATCGGCCTCCAACACGCGGTCGATCACGGTCATGTTGCCGACGCTCACGCCGTCGGGATTGTTTTTCAGGATGCGCGCGGTCTGCTGAATGGGCACGCCAAGGATATCCGGCGAGGAATCCACCGTGAACGCGACGGATGGCACCACTAAGTTGTTAAACAGTAGCAGCACAAGGAGGGGCGCGGCCATTAGCCCGTACAGGGCGCGTCCTTTTTCGGGCCGCGCGCGGTGGAAACGAAACGCGAGCACCGCAACCGTCGGCGCGACGGCAAGGACGCCGTTGTGCCGTAGCATCAGCACAAAGAGCGAGAAAATTGCGTACCCCGCCCACCACCTGCGAGCTCGCCAAGCTTCCAGCGGGTGTATGAATGCCTTCGTCATCAGGATCACGAAGGCCAGAAACGCAGTGGCGTAGGGTATATCCTTGATAACGGCCGTCCCAGTTTGCATGATGGCGGGATGCAGCGCGTACACCACGGTGACCGCATACCGAAAAACCGGCCGGAAGCCTTCCCGCCTCAGCTGGGCAACGCTCCAAGCCATTACCCCTAAAAGGAAAAGCCACTGCACAAGAGTATAGAAGGCAATGCCGGTCAAGCTGCCGCCCAGCAGCATCCCAAACCGGACGAGCGTGCCTGCCAGCAATGTATAGGCTAGCGGATGGTCGCTGGTAATAATGATCTCCCCAAAATACTGTTGCAACACCCTGCCGCCGTCGGCGGTGATCGTCCCCGGAAAATGCGCGAGAAACGAGGGCGCCCAGGCACAGGCCAGGCACAGCGCGGTCCGCCAGAAGCAGCGTCGGACTTCCGCGGGTTTCGCGCCTTCCCCGAAAACGGCCTTGCGGGACAGCGCGGGCAACGAGTGGAGGAACGCTTTCATGCCGACGTAAAACAGCGAGAAGAAGCCAATCCACTTACCAGCTAGCAGCAGTAAGTGATAAGGCGACAGGAAGTTGGACAGCACCCCGTCATCCATGCGGCAGTCCGCCCAGACGGCGGAGGTAACGGCAAACAGCACGGCCAGAAGGCTCAACTTCAGCTGGTCCGGGCGGTGCCAGGCCATAGGTGCACGGGCAAAGCGCCAGTAGAGGATGACCAGCAGCGCAAATAGCGTCGACCCCAGCGCTTCCAAACCGGCCAACGAGGATAGTACGTCCCGGACGAAAAATAGAAAACAGTCGGCGGTCCAAAACGTTGTGTTCACGAGCAGCAACGCCAGTGTACTGGCCAGCGCCAGCAGGATTTCAGCCATCCGCATACAGATAGTTTTCACAGGGTATTCCCCCTAGCAGGTTAGTGGAGTGCATGGATCACAGTTTTGGGAGCCCCTTGCGAACTTGGCGTTCCAACCATTGCAGGCCGCGTTTCCAAAGCATGGGGTCGCCCACACGCAGGATGGCTTCGTCCACACACAAGCCGTCGGTCACGCGCAACCGGTAGTGTCCCGATTCTAGCGGCGGCAGCTCAAAGGCGCCCCCTTCGTAAACGGGCGACGTCACTGCCTGGCCGTCTTTCCAGAGGGTGGCGGTAACCTGTTCAGGCGCGGCCGGGTAACCATAGAGTCCTAAGTGGAGCGGCTGACCCACGGGGCAGGGCAGCTCGTAGCAGAAATCCCCGTTCGCGTCTGTCAGCTTGATCCACCGCGGCGACAGATCCCGTGCGGGAAGCGCCTCTATTTCAAACAACCCACAGGGCCCTTTGCCAGCGGGGATAATCTCTATCGTTAGTGTGCGTACTTCTTCGCAGTCCAGCGCCATGCGACAAGGGAGTCCGCCTCCGTCCGTCAGTGCGAATTCGACGGGCACACCGCCGTTCACATGCACACGAACAGCGCGAACATCCCCCGCCGACGGGGGCGCATCGTAGAGAACTAGCTCGCAGATGTGCTGGGGCGACGGCCACGCGAAGGTCACGGTCGCCTTCGTATCCGCCTTGTCGGGAAACCAACAGCCTTCCAGCGGATCATCCGCGGTTCCTTCCAGCACAAAGTCCGCAAGCAGCATCGCGTCGCCGCTAGAAACCGTGATCGCGGTAGTCAGCGAGAGGTTATCGGCGCGACGCTCCCAGAACACCTTGTCCCCGTTGAGCAGGCGGCGCTCCTTGGCATATGTGAATTATAACGATGCGCGTACCGTATGTCAACACGGGGCGGGTGGATGCCGAAGGATTGTCCGGCCCGGCCGATCAGGCTTGCGCGCATCGGTTGCTAGCTTCTCCCCGACGTCGGGCGCAGGCTCGGTCTATCCAAACAACGGGCGGCGGGAAATTCACAGAAAACACGCCATGTCGAAATATACGGCGCAACCATCCGCGTAGAAAGCAAGCCCAAGTAGGGTGGTTGCTTGACCGCTTCACTACCCAAAGAGGAGCAAAACAGCAGGTGAGAGGGGGTGCACTAGGGAACTGCTGATCAATAACAAGCAACGCATAATGGATAACGCAAAGCCCACGAAGCAATTAATTCCGCGAACGAAAACGCGTCCAAAGGCGTTGGAAAGTGGTCTGGCGGGGTTCTGCGGCAGCTTTGGAGCCCCGAAGGGCAGAGTTATCCCCTGCAAACGCCAAGTCTTCGCCCCGCACGGGCACACATCCAGATGTTATTGCTGGCGAACAGCACAAACAGACGGTTGAGGTTTTTGGCGATTCCCCAATACACCGTCTTACGAAAACCGCACTGAACCTTGATGAACCGAAAGGGATGTTCCACCTTACTGCGCACCGATGATTTCTGGCGCTCGATAAGACGTTCCCAGTCCTGCCCGCCGTTATCCTTCATGCGATGCAGCTTTCCTGGACGAAGGTTGGTACGATAATCGATACTGGCAAGATGTTCGTCTGTGCGTATTTCTTCACGTTTCTCAAGGCCAAGATATCCGGAGTCGCCATAAACAACGGTATCATCCTCGCGAATCATTTGTGATGGGTCTATCCCGAATTATGTGTAAACGCCAAAACTGCGTAGAACGATAAGATCAAAACTGGCAGGAAAGCAGGGTTCTGCTTTCCTGGCATGGCTGTAACGGTAGCAAAATCCGGACGGTCTGTCAAGGGCGGGCGCGAAGCGGCCGTTCATTTACCCTTGACGGAACGGCTGGATTTTGCTTTTTGACAGTTACGCGGGAAGCCGGTCGGCGAAGAAAACCTCCAGCTGAGAGTGGATCAAACCCCAGTCATGCCTGCGCCCCGTCCATTTCTTCGTGATGTCCATCATCGCCAGATACAGCATTTTGAGCAGGCTGTCATCGGTGGGGAACACGGATTTGGACTTGGTCACCTTGCGCAGTTGACGGTTAAACCCTCAATGGCGTTGGTGGTATAGATGATTTTGCGCCCCTCGGCAGGATACTTGAAATAGGTGCTCAGGCCCGCCCAGTTGGCCCGCCAGGACTGCACGGTTTTGGGGTATTTCTTGCCCCAGAGCTCCTCAAACCGATCCAATTCGGCCAGCGCGGCGGGCTCGTCCACGGCGGCGTACACGCGCTTGAGATCGGCCATCAGCGGCTTGATATCCTTATAGGACACAAACCGCGTGGTGTTGCG
>Ga0351907_1204_pt2 | contig 9825 bp, 10 predicted proteins | sample BONcelHT113001E6_FD_206861 | JGI IMG/M metagenome (GOLD analysis project Ga0351907, IMG submission 206861) | Enriched cells from coal bed in the Powder River Basin, Montana, United States - BONCAT cells T11 rep1 HSBNCT.T11.300.1.E6 ... | reverse complement strand
GCTTCAGTTTTGTTTCTAAATGATTTTGAAATTTCATTTTCAAAACGAGGCGATGTTATTTCCACATCTCCTGAATCCAGCTCATTTTTTAATCGGGCCATATAAAGTGATTTTATTTTATCTTTGAGATTGTTATCTAATTCCCGGTCTAAGGGTATGGGTCTTATAAGGTTTCCTAATATTGATCCATCAAATAAATAATAGTCAGGATTATGGACTTTTAATGATTTAAGAGCACTTTTTAATTCATATATGCTCATATAGTTTCTCAGACGGTCCTCCACGAATCTATGGTGGGGCATGATGTCCATCTGGGAACTTTCTATTTTTTCCAGTTTAGTATCATAAATTAGAGTCTCAGCACTGATGGCATAAAAAACAAAGCTTAAAAACTTCTTTTTATTTATGCTCCCATCACCTGCCGAAATTGTTGTTTCCTGTTTACTTTCCTCAAATGAGTAATTAACCCAATATTTATCAGTATCAGGGCCACTGGCATAAAAGTCTTCCAGTTTATTCCGTATTTCTTCCTTTTTTGCAAGGGCTAATTCCAGTAACGATTCTAGCATGAGGGCACCTATCTGCATATTACATCATTTTAATGTATATAATTAGTTACCTCACATATATATAGTTTACATATACAGTTGAATGTAAAAATTAGAAATAAGTGTATTTTAATTAATCACTTAAAATCGATTAAAAAAAAAATAATGAAGTGATATTCCTCAATTAAAAATAAAGACCATTATATTATATGAAAAGAAGAATTAGGAAGATTCTTCTTCTTTTTCAATGATAACTGCAGTACCATAGGCTAGTATCTCTTGCATTATATTTGAAATCTGGTCAGAATCGAAACGGCTACTAATAATGGCATTGGCACCCATACTACGGGCGTGGGCAATCATTCTTTCCAGAGCCTGGTTACGGGAATCTTCCATCATAGTTACATATTCTTTGATTTCTCCACCAAAAACAGATCTGACCCCGGCCCCAATCTGGCCGCCTACTCCTCGGCTTCTAACAGTCAACCCATAAACAAAACCACGGGTTTCTAGTACTTTATAACCTGGGACAAAGTTGGAAGTTACCACCACAATCTCCTCATTAAAGGTAGCTGTGTTTAATGGTATATCCACCATGTCAATTACTTCGGCAGGTTCTTCTTCCGGGAAATCTTCAGGTAAATCTTCAATTTCTTCTTCAATTTCCTCATCAGGTACCGGGTATTCTTCCAGTTTAGATCCACAGTCCGGACAGAAGTTGGTATCATTGGAATAATCCACATCACATGTTTCGCAGTGTTTGAGTATTTCACCTGATTCAGCTGTTGGGGTTTCTTCACGCATTTCCTCGATAAAAGATTTTTCTTCTTCCACAGGCATTTGTGATACAGGTTCCTTTTTTGGTTCTCTCAGTGGTGGTGCTTTGGGCTTAGGCATACCCGATCTGGAAACTCTTGGAGGATTAGTTGTTGGAGATTTACCAGCGGTCGTACTTTTCTTTGGCCTTTGGCCTTCAATTTTAGCCTTTTTTCTCTCTTCAAGTTTCCTTCTAATTTCTTCACTTGTAACCATGAACATCAACTCCCAAGATTTTTCTATATATACATATCTATTCGGGATATATTATTTATTTATTTTTAGAACCTGTAATCATGTTTAATATCAATTTAAAAAATAAAAGAAAATAATCAGTTTAATTAAGAAAACAAAAAACAAATCCACCGAGCAAATAAGAAAAAACTAACACTTTTCTAGTAATATATTTTATAGAAAAATCTAAGTTCCTTAAAATCATAATATATCTAAAAAGTTTTTTGAAAAATAAGGAAATTGTAATAAAAATATAATTTTTAAAGAGGGTTTACATGTATAAACCGGCCTTGATTTCAGGTTTACTGGTAGCAGCATTATTAATATTTTTTAGTGCAGACTATTTTTTAAATCCTGAAGTGGACACCCTTGATGCAGTACAAGTCAAGAATTATCAGGGACAAAAATTATCATCCATTAATGATTTTCGTGAAAATTCAATTAAAGGGCCTCAAAATATAAATATCAACAATTACACCCTTCAGATAACTGGAAGAGTGGAAAAACCTCAAAATTTTACATATAATTCTATTATTAAAAACTATAAAAACTACCAGAAAGTGGTTACCTTGGACTGTGTGGAGGGCTGGTCTGCCACCATACTATGGCGTGGAGTTTTAGTAAGCGACCTAATAAATGAAGCTAAGCCATTAGAAGATGGAAAAGTGGTAATATTCTACGCGGTTGATGGTTACAGCACCTCTTTTCCCATAGAATATCTAATTGATAATGAGATTTTGATGGCCTATCAAATGAACAATGTCACCATGCCTCCAGAGCGAGGGTTCCCATTCCAACTGGTGGCTGAGAGTAAATGGGGTTATAAATGGGTTAAATGGATTACTAAAATAGAAGTATCAAATAATACTGATTATGAGGGTTATTGGGAAAGTAGGGGCTATTCCAACTCGGGTAATTTGAATGAAAGTTTCATTAAATGATATTAGGATAAACATATTGAATTCATTTAATGATTAAAAAAAAGATTGATTCATTAAATAATATTATGATAAATTAATTATTAATTAAAAAAAGGGATAATATGGTTAATGGATACCTTTTAAACTATTTTAAGCTGAAAAAATATGTTGCTTATTTATTATACGCTTTAATGATTGTGGTTATCATCAGTGGCCTTGGAATCAGCTATTACCGTACCATGGAATATCTTACCATGGGTATTCTAAGTAAAAGTCTCTCCTTCAATATTCATGTGTGGGTTTTCGCACCCCTGGTTATTCTTCTGGTTTTACACACCTCACTGCCGGCTTTAAGAAATTATTTTTTGGGAAAATAGAATTAATTTCATTTAATAAAGATAAAAGTTTAATAAGCATTTATATCATTTTTATTGATAAACACTTATTTTAAAACTATATTTAATTATTAAATATTTTATTATTGCTTATTTTTTGGATAAAGCCTTTAAAACATCATTCAGGCCCATAGTGTTTAATATATCTTCACGACGGGCCCAACCCCTCCGTGCAGTGGCCACTCCTAGCTGCATATTTTTCATCTCATGGATATGGTGAGCATCTGAATTAACCACTAGTTGGCATCCTATGGATGTGGCTTTTTTAATATAGATATCTCTCAAATCTAGGCGGTTTGGTTGGGAATTTATCTCCATTAAAGTCCCAGTATCATGGGCCGTTTCCAGTATCAAATCCAGATTTAATTCATATTCTTGTTGTTCCTGAATCCTGCGACCGGTTGGGTGGGATATGATATTAACGTATGGGTTCTCTATGGCATTTATCATACGATCGGTCATTTCAAAGAAGTCATGACGTAAATCTGAGTGTATACTGGCCACCACCAAGTCTACTTCATCCAGTATATTATCATTAATAGGTAAATTTCCCTCAAAATCTATTTCCAATTCTAATCCTTTAATGATTTTAAAATCATTATTTGAATCATTTAAATAATTAATTTCTTCCATTTGATTTAGAATATCGTTTTCATCCATTCCATTGGTGGTTCTGGAAGTTTCCACATGATCTGTAAAGGCAAGGTACTGGTAACCCATTTTCATAGCTTGATTAACCATTTCTTTTAAAGTATTTTCACCGTCACTCCAATTAGAATGAACCTGTAAATCGCCCTTAATATCACCGTATCCAATTAATTGAGGTAAAGTTCCCTCAAGTGATGCTTCAATTTCTCCCCTATTTTCACGTAGCTCTGGAGGAATATATTGCATTCCCAATGCATGGAATACATCTTCTTCTGTTTTACCAGCCACCACAGTATCCTCCTGAAAGAGTCCCCACTCGCTGAGTTTCATATTATGGGATATGGCAATTTTTCTCATCTCTACATTGAGTTCCCGGGACCCTGTGAAATACATTAAGGCTGCTCCAAATATATCTCTATTAAATACCCTCAGGTCACAATCCATACCATTTTTAAGTCGGAATGTAGTTTTAAGTGGGCCCTTAACCACCAAATCTTCCACCATGGGTAGGTTTACAAAATAATCCATTACTTGCTGAGAATCCGAAGAAATCACTAGCAAATCAATATCCCCCACACTTTCCTTTCTTCTGCGTATGGATCCTGCGATTTCTACAGTTTCCACTACTTTTAATACTTCTATCTGGTGTTTAAGTGCCTCTGCAAGGGGCATGATATGGCCTAAAAGTTTTCGGCCGGTGTTTCTACGGGCGATTTCAATATTTTCTCTGATTTTTTTCTCTTTTTTATCCCCAATGCCCTTCAATCTGCGGATATGGTGTCTTTTAGCGTGGCGTTCCAGATCATCCAGATTTTGAACGCCTAATTCATCATAGAGGAGTTTTATGGATTTGAGGCCCAGACCCTCCACTGAAAGCAATGCATCAAAGTCGACAGGGTATTCTTTTTTCAGTTTTTCAAAGTATTGTGCTGTACCGGTCTCCACAATTTCTTCTATCTTAGCTGCGATGTGAATTCCTATACCTGGTAGTTCTTCCAGGCGATTTTCTTTGGTTAAGGTAGTAATATCATCAGATAATGTTTCCACAGTATGGGCTGCCTTACGGTAGGCCTTCATGCGGAAAATATCGCCCTGCATTTCCATGAAATCTGCAATTCTATCTAATATACTGGCCACTTTTTCGTTTTTCATGGCGTTCACCATAAATAAATTTATTAAAATAAATTAGGAATGTTATGGATAAACAATCAGCCTTTTAATGATTAATATATGTTTTTTAAACATTAAAAATTTTTTATTGTTATTAATTTCCGATTTTATATGGTTAAATTATTATAATTGTTATTATTATATTATGAAATAATTATATTTTTTAGAAAAAAAAGGAGGCGAAATCATTAAAAAACATTTTATAATTTTATTAATTACAATTATATTCACAATATTACTTTCAGGGTCTGTATCTGCTGCTAATTATACTGTTGGGCCTAATTCAACCCACGATTATGCCAGCATTAACCAAGCGGTATCATCATCTGCAGCAGGAGATAGTATTACTGTATATTCTAACAATAACAACCCCTATATAGAAAACGTGAATATTGGGAAGAATTTAACCATCAAGGCTAATGGAACAGTGACTGTACAGCCCATTAACCCTGGTAGTACTGTCTTTATTATTAATTCTGGGGGAAGTGGTACAACTATTCAGGGATTCACCATAACCGGAGCTACTACAAGTACGGGCATTTATATATATGAGGCAAGTGACTGTAAAATCCTAAACAACAAGATAATAAACTGTAATAATGGGATAAATGCTTATCGCTCAAATAACAACCAAATTGTAGGAAATACCATAACTAATACTGGAACTGGGTATGCTTATGGAATTTATATTGATGGAAATTACAATAAAATCTCTGGAAATAAAATTAATCTTACTGGTACAGGCTCTGGAGATTCTCGTGGAATACATGTATGGGGAAATTCACATGAAATTTCTAAAAACACTGTAAACATCTCAAGTTCAGGTACTGGTGGATCTTATGGAATCATTTTAAACAATGATGGTGGTAATACTGGACACCATAACATAATCTCCGAAAATACAATATCTACCACATCAAGTACCCAAATTAGTGAAGCAATAGACTTTAGTAGTGCATTTTCAAATAATGCTTATGGAAATACTGTTTTAAGTGGATCAATTAAAAATACTGGAGATGACAACCACCTAAACTTCAATAGGATAATTGGTAGTGTCACTATCATTAATTATATTACTGAAGAATTTGATGCATTATATAATTGGTATGGTTCTAATAATCCTTACTTCACGACTTTAATTAGTGGTAATGTGGATTATAATCAATGGTTGTACATGACGCTCCAGGCTAATCCAACTACTATAGTGCAGGGTGAAACTTCTACTCTAACTGCTAGTTTCAATAATGCTTTTGATGGTACTACGATTACTCCTTTAAACCCAGATAATGGCCATATACCAGACAAAACACCAGTAACTTTCAACACAGATCTAGGAAGTGTTGGATCTAAAACTATAAACAAGGAAACCATTAATGGAATAGCCACAGCTACTTTAACTGCTGATGAAACAATTGGCATAGCACATGTTAATGCAGTGACTGATAATCAAACTGTTAACAACAATGTAACTATTCAGCAAAGCATAGCACCAACAGCCAAGGCCAATATCAAAGGTGGCCTATACAATGTGAATAAAAACGTTTCCTTGTCTATGAATAAACCAGGGACCATATATTACACAAGAAACGGGTCTACTCCTACCACGGCCAGTACTAAATATACGGGTTATTTGACCATTACTTCCACTACTACTCTGAAGTTCATTGCCGTGGATAAGATTGGTAATGTTTCACCAGTTTATACTGAAAGGTATGTGATTGATAAAACAACACCTAAAGTGACTTACACCTATCCTAAAAATCTAAGAACCGGACAATCAAGAACAGCAACATTATACCTTAAGTTCAGTGAAAAGATTAAAACCAGTACAAATTGGTCAAAAATCTATGTCAAAAACTTAAAAACAGGTAGAAAAGTATCAATAATACATCAAAGGAAACATACTCTACATTAAAACTAGATATAAACGACCAGCTCTTAGATGGTTCCAAGTATATGTGCCTTACAAGGCTGTTAAAGACTTTGCTGGAAACAATCTGGTGAAAACATACACCTACAAATTCAAAACACGAAGCTAATAATTAAATATTTTAGCTTCCTCTCTTTTTTATTATTTTAAGTAATATTCATTATTATGGAATGAAAAATTTAAATTTTTATTTTATTTACTAAAAAGTTCGAACCAATATTTTGAAAAAAAATAAATTATGAAAATAGTTATTATCCACGGATACCCTTAACGATTTCTTTAATCTTTTCTTCAACATTGTTACTGTCTTCCACCACAGTTCCAGTAACTATGATGTCAGCTCCGGCAGAGGCCACTATATGTGCTTCTTCACCAGTGCGGATTCCACCACCAACAATAACCATACTATCGGTGGCCTTTTTCACCATTCCCACCATCTCTGGAGCCACGTGTTTTTCAGCACCAGAGCCGGCTTCCAGGTAAATTAGTCGCATCCCCAAAAATTCGGCTGCCATAGCGTATGCTGCGGCCAGATCTGCTTTTTTGCGTGGTATTAGTTTGGCGTCTCCTACCCATCCTACAGTTCCTCCAGGCTCCACTACCATATAACCCATAGGTATGGTTTCAATTCCCATTTTTTTGATTACTGGAGCGCCCAATGCCTGGGCCCCTATAATCCAGTAGGGGTTGGAGGAGTTTAAAAGACTCATAAAGAAAATAGCATCAGCATACTTACTTACACCACTTATATTACCCGGAAATAGGATTATAGGTACTTCAAGGTTTTCCTGTAATATTTTGGCTGTGGCATCTAGCTCAGCAGCATCCGTGGTGGATCCTCCTAGCATTATACCATCCGATCCTCCTAAAACCGCTGATTTAGAAATTTCTAAAGCTTCATCAGGGGTTTGTTCTTCTGGGTCCAAAAGGGTGAGGTGGATTTTTCTTTCCTTTAAAATATCTTTAAAATAAGCTTCAACTTTCATGTTAAACCCTTAAAATCAATAATAAATGTTGACTCTCAATCAATCGGTGAAATAAATATAAATAAGTAAAATAGAATTTAAGGGTGTGATTAACCCCTTGGTTCTTTAGCCTTGTATCTTAAACCTTTGTAACCACACTTTCTGCACACTTTAGCACTTGGTGGGTTTCTAGCGTTACATTTAAGGCAAATTTTAACATTGAAAATTCTTTTCTCTGCTTCTTCAAATCTAGCCATTAGGTTATCCTCCTATAAATTCGTTTTGAGCTTTAACAACTCCTTCACTATTTTCAGCTTCGGAGTATGCGTCTAATAATTCTCTATTGAGTATTAGAAAATGAGGGCCCCACTTGAAATGGGACATTATATCTTCTGCTATATCTTTCAATCCCACTATATAAAATGTTGCTGCAATAGCCTCTGCTGTAGAAAGTATGCAGGGCTTTCCATAGTTGGTGGGATTCGATGCTACAAGGAATGGTAGCGATCTATGATACTTAGAAGTGTTAAAAATCACTGCAGATTTTTTTACCTTCTTCCATGAGCAGTCCAGGCCTGCCACACCATGTTTAAGGACGGCGTCCTTATCTTGGGGGGAGACTGCTTTTTCAGAATAAGGATTTAGAACAATTGCACCTCTAGGTAACTGGTTGAGATGATATACTATTTTAAACTTTCCCTTCTTGGCCATTTTAAAAGTCGTGCATTTCTTGCGGTCGCACTCCTCGGCATGGTAAACAGTTACTTTCATATTTTCACAGTGCATTTAGTTAAAGGTTATATTATAGCAAATGGAGTATTTAAATATTATATTATTTTGCAATATTTTGCAATTAGTTATGATTATAATTAATTTTAATATAATAAAGTTTAAATTTTTTTAAATAAAATAGAAACCCGTTAATAAGTATCTATTAATCATATTAAAACTCATTTCGCTCGTAATCCATAATCTTTCTCATAATTAATCCAGGATTCTCCAGATCCTCCATATCATAATAACGGCCACCTGAGTAGATTGCAAGTTCCATATTCAAGTTACGGCCCTGCTGTAGTAAGCGCTCAAAGTTAACCACTATTGTATGGATTTCATTTTCTTGGATTTTTTTGGCAATTTCCAGGGCATCACGACTGGGGTTTTTATGTATGGCCACATTAGGCATGCCGTCGGTGAGTATTATCATCATCGGCACGTATTCTTTATTTTTCTTTTCCTGCAATAGCATATCCAGTCCTTTTTTCAGACCGGCTGCCAGAGGAGTGGTTCCACCCACAATGATTTCTTCCACATTACTCTGAAATGCAGGGGCCCTTTTGGTGGTGGGTATAATTACCTCGGCACCCTTACCCTTGAAACCTATTACAGTTAACTTGTCCTTGTGCCTCTGGGTATCAACAATCATCTGATTTAAAATGCCCTTCACCCGATTGGCCTTTCTCTCAGAGAACATAGAACCACTTATATCAACCACCAAAGCTATGGAAGCTCTGGCCCCGTGTTTTCTGACTTTTTCTCTTAAGTCTTGTGGTTCTACATTAATTTGACCCCTGGATTTTTTAGCTGCGGCCCTTATGGTAGCATCTATGGCGATATCCTGAGGTTTTAGAGTAGAAAATTTACTTCTTACATATTTTCCTTTTTCAGTTTTTGATTCCACACGTTTACCATAAAGGCGTTCTTTTTTCTTGCCTTTAATCTTCAGAAGTTTTTTATATCAATCCCCACATCATCTGCATCGATAGTAGTTTCTGTTTTATTGATAGAGTATAATTTCTGTTCCTCTTTATCCCCATCTATTCCTGATGACCCAGATTCAACTTCTTGAAGAGATGATTCGTCATCAGATGATTTATAGTCTTCAGTTTCATTATTATTTTCATCTTGAGGTTTATTTTCTGGATTTTGTGACTCATCAGTATCATTGTTTTCATCAGAAGATTCTTCAAAGGAATTTTCCACTTTAGATGATGAATCAGAACCTTCTTCTTCATTTTCAGAACTTTCATCCAGTTCTTCTTCACTACTTTCCTCTTGTTCCTCGTCTTTTTTCTCCAGATCTTGCCTTTCTTTTTCCCGTTCCATATCAGATTTAGCCTTTTCTATTTGTTGACAGGCGTTGTTCTGGCTTTTTCCAGGAATACGATCCCCTAACACCAGTTCCAAGGCTTCTTCCAGGTC
>Ga0351907_1228_pt1 | contig 10185 bp, 11 predicted proteins | sample BONcelHT113001E6_FD_206861 | JGI IMG/M metagenome (GOLD analysis project Ga0351907, IMG submission 206861) | Enriched cells from coal bed in the Powder River Basin, Montana, United States - BONCAT cells T11 rep1 HSBNCT.T11.300.1.E6 ... | reverse complement strand
TGATGTACTGGGTTTTTGGCACGATGTTGCTGGCGACCCTCCTGCTGTCCGCGCCGAGCGGGCACATCGTTTTCTACGTCTCGAACAAGTTCGACCCCGATGGGCTGCGCGAGGCCGCTCGTTTCGTGATGAGTCCGCTCATGTTTACGGCCTTGATTTGTGTCGTGGGGATCGGCATGGGGGTCGGCAAAGCGGCCGTGTACAAATACATCCCTGAATACTTTCCCAGGGACGTCGGCGCGGTGGGGGGATTGGTCGGCCTGCTCGGCGCGTTGGGTGGGTTTTTCCTGCCGCCCATCTTTGCCTGGGCCTACGAATGGACCTGGATCCCGCAATCCACCTTCTTCGTGTTGTTCCTGCTGACGGCAGTCAGCTTCGGCTGGCTGCATTGGACCGTGATGAGCCTGCTGCAGAAGGCCTCACCGGCGCTGGAAAACCGGGTGGACTTCAAGGATGGGCCTGCCGTGGAGCCGCAAAATGTCTGATCTGAAGACGATCCTGGACATCGCCGCGGCGCGGCACAGCCACCTGTGCCCGCGCCAGGTGCTGGGCGCGCGCATCGGGCTGGCGGGCGCGACCGCGCTGGGGCTGGCTGCCCCACGCCGCGACAAACGCCTGCTGGTGATCCTGGAGACCGATGGCTGTTTCGCGGATGGCGTCGAGGTCGCCACGGGGTGCGCGGCCGGCCATCGCACCTTACGGATCGAGGATTACGGTAAAGTCGCAGCGACCTTCGTGGACGTGCAGACGGAAGAGGCGCTGCGCGTCGCCCCGCGGCTGGACGTGCGCCAGCACGCCTATGCTTACGCGCCCGACGAGCCGCGCCACTACTTCGCGCAGCTCCGCGCCTACCAGATCATGCCGGATGAGGAACTGCTGACGGTTGAGCCGGTGCAGCTCCTCCAGCCGATCCGCCAGATCGTCAGCCGGCCGGGAGTGCGGGTCAACTGCGCGGGGTGTGGGGAGGAGATCATCAACGAGCGGGAGGTGATCGTTGATGGACAGCCATTCTGCCGGGCTTGTAGTCAGGGTGGTTACTACGGCTCGACGCTCCTTCTGCCAATGCCGCTGAGGGTATACCAGGATGTATAGTATAGAGAGTCTTGAAAAATCCAATTGAGTCCCCGCGACGTGGCGGGGTGCGCCGCGACACCCTCAGGCGCTGGCCAACTTGCCTAGATGGCCCACTCAGCGTAAGCTATGCGCTGGGCTGGACGACTCTAGCAGGTACGGGCAAGTATACAATGGAACGCATCACGCATCAAATAGGCGGCTCGACCGTCACGCTGGCGCAAGAGGGGCTAACGCTCACCATTCCGCGCCGCCACTGGAGTGCCCGGCAGTGGCACTGGCTGGTGCAGGTGTTGGCCCAAGTACTGGGGGCCGGCTTGACGTGGGTGCGGGCGCCAACCGTCATTGCGGCGGCCGCGGCCGGTCAGCCCGCGCCGCGTTGGAAGCCGCGGGTGCTCGATGGGCTGAGCTATCTGCTGTTCGTCTTGCTGATCCCGCCGGGGCACGCGCTGCGCCAGCTGTATGCGGCGTTTGACTGGGCCACGATTGATGCCAAGTGCGCCGAGGTGTACAAGAACCAGGTGCGGGGTGCGCCGGCCTATGCGCCGCAAGTGCTGTTTCGCATTCTGGTGCTGATGTTTGTCAGTGGCACGCCCTTCGAGAGTGCGACGTTGGTGCGGTTACAAACGGATGTGGCCTGGCGGTGGTTTGTGGGCTTGAGCTTACTGGGGCCAGTACCCACGGCGGGTAGTGGTAGTCTGAGCCGGTTTCGGACGCGCGTGGGCGTCGCGCGCTTTGAAGCGATCCTGGTGGAGTTGATTCTGGTCTGTGACGGGAAAGGCTTGATCGGGCAGGTGGAGGCGTACTTTGACATGACCGGCGTCGCGGCCAGCGCCAGCCAGGTAACGCCCTACGCGCGGGCGGTGATTCTGGCCAAGGCGCTGAGCGCCTACCTGGCGGAAGAAGCTGGGGGGCCGGCGGCGGTGCAGCCCGAGCAAATCGCGGCGATCGTCTTGGAAGTGTTGGGGGAAAAGCATCCCTCGTTGCAGACGGTCCAGCCGGCCCAGATCGTGGCCAGCCAAACTCACCTGGCGCAGGAATTGGCGCGCACGGTCCAGGGTACACCGGCGTGGTGGCAACGGCTGCGGCAGGCCAGTGCGCAAGTGCGACAACAGTTGAGTGGCGCCCCCCAGGCGGGGCTGGAACGCCTGGGAGAGGTGGCGCACCGGTTAGTGCCCAGTTTACCGCAGGCGTTTGGCAATCTGGATGCCGCGGTGGGCCATACCCGCACGGATGGGACCCTGTGCGGCTATCGCAGCGGCTTGCTGGTCGACGCCAAGCGCCGGATCATTGTGGCGGTAATCGTCGTGGCGCTCAATTGTGTCGAAGCGCCCGCGGCGCGGCAGGCGTTGGACCAGTACTACGCCATTTTCGGCGGTTACCCCAAACGCCTGGGCCTGGACAGCGCCTTCGACCGCGACGCCGTGCATGCCTACTGTGAGGCGCACGCCATCGACGCGGGCATCACCGTGCGCAGCCGGCCGGGGCGGTGGGCGTCTTTCATGCGGATGCCTTCGTCTGGAACGACCAGGGGCAATTGCTGTGTCCCAACGGTGCGCAGATGGCGCAGGTCAAGGCCCCGGACGCCAAGGGCGTCGCAGTCTATCGGGCGTGCGGGACCTGTGCCCAGTGTCCCTTGCGCAACCACTGCCTGACGGCCAAGCAGCAGCAGAAACGCGCCGCGCCCCAGCGCGAGCTCGGCATCAACCCGGCCGCGCATCAGCGGGCCCAGCGCAACCGGGCGCGCAGCCGGAGCCCGGAAGGCCGCGCCGTGCGCCGCCGGCGCTTTGGCAGCGAGGGCGTGTTTGGGCACTTGAACACCTATCACAACGGCGACAAGGCCCCCTATCGCAGCGGCGCCATGGACACGTTGGCCCAGGTGCTGGTGGCCTTTGTCGCCAATCTGGAGACGCTGGCGGCGGCCGCGTGACCGGCGCACTGGGCTGGCGGCAAGGCGTGCCGCAAAACCTGGACCTCAGCCGCGCGGCGACTGGCGGCGGCGTTGCGCAGGACCAGCAGCCACCGAATTTCCGGCCCAGATGGCTATGTTGTTTGGATTGCGATAGTAATTACGCACTACACGTTGTGATAAGGCAGACGATGACCAATATTTATGATACCGAGTTACGGATTGCGGGAAACCATCGGCCGTTGGACCGAGCAAGACCATTTTTTCAAGACTCTCTATAGCATATGCGGTTGGAAAAGTGCAGTTTCACCTCTTCAGGAGGCGCCTATCGCAGATGATAACCTTAACAAACCGACGTCCGTTACCTTAAGTAGGACTTTTCCATTAACATAACGGGGCGAGTCGGCCCCGTGGCGACTAGCGGCGGCTTCATCACCGTCGGGACCGCAGCGGTGTTGCGGGCGCTCAAGTTGCCCCTGCGTCCGCTGGCGGTAGGACAAACGACTCCCAAGGCGGTAAGCCGGATTCGTCGAGGAGCCAGCCCGGCAACTCGACCACGGGCCGGGGATCATCTGGGTCGTCAGAGACGCCCAGCCGGACGATGGCGTTGAAGTAGTGGGCTTTGATCCAACCCAGGGTGCGGTCCCGCAAGGCCGGCACGAGCAGACGTTGCAGGGTGACGAACAGGTAGGCCACCAGGCTGAGCATGGTTTGGCCGTAGTTGATGGCCATGTCTTGGGCGTGAAACTGACCAAAGGCGTGCGCCTGTTTGACTTCGCGGTAGCAGACCTCGATGCGCCAGCGCAGCAGATAGGCGCGCAGCACCTGCGGGTTGGCATAGCTGGTATCGGTGCAGAGTAGGACCGTATCCAGGGACTTGTCGCCGCGACGGGTGGGCTGGCGCACGAAGACCAGTTTGACCGCGCCGACGCCTTTGAGCTGCACCGGCAAGGCCGCCAAGTGGTACGTGCGGCCGGTGCGCGCATGCGGGGCGAAGTCCCGGTCTGCAAGCAAGGGCCACAACTGATCCAAGTCGTAGTCCTGGCCGCGGTAGGTGTACTTACAGCCGGCCTTGGCCTTGATGACCACCCGCTGAAAGCCCAGGCGCAGCACCGCCTGGATGAACCAGGGTACGAAGTACCAACGATCGAAGGTCGCCGTCTCGGCTCGGATACCGGCTAAACGGCTCAGGCAGAGCAATTCCAGGGTGCGGTGCAGGATGCCGCTGTCCCGCTGCTGTTGTTCCTGCTCGAGCACCCGGGTGAGGCGGGCCAGCGCCGCGGCGGCGCTAAGGATCGCCGGCGTCAGATAGAGCGTGCGGACACCATCCGCCATGTGTTCGGCCAGCAGCAGCCGCACCGCCCCGACGTGACTGCTGGCGCGGCCCAGGTCGGCCAAGCGATACCCCAAGTCGGCGTCATCCTGCCAGTGCCGCGCCTGGCTGGCCGAAGGTGCAAAGCTCGCCAGCAGACTCTTGGCGGTTTGGCCGGCGGACTGCCCGGTCAGGGTGTAGGTGCGCCGGCCATCGCTGACGCCTAGCCAGGGTACCTGCAGGGCGGTCAGTTCTTCGGCAAACGTCGGCGTGAGCCGTGGGCCGCTCAAGATAACCAACGCCGGTGAGTGTCCGGCGGTCACCTGCTGCTGGATGTACGCCAGCACGGCGGCCGGCTTGCGGCCGTCCACTGCGGCGGCGCGCCGGGCCTTGTCGGCCGCCCGCGCGGCCACGGTCGCCGCGTCCGGTTCGTAGAAGGCCAGGAACAGCGGGTAGTCCTTGTCGCCATCGGCGTAGTGCGTCGTCAGGAGTTCAGCGCCGCGGGCGAAGTGCTTCTCACTGTGCAGGAACAGGATATGCACGCCGGGAATCTTGTGCGCCGAGTTCTTGGTGACCTGGGTGCTATCGCTCACCACCACGCCATCGGGGCGGCTGGCGGTGCGCGGATCGGCTTGTAAGGCGCCCAGCAGCTGGCCCATCCAGGCCTGGTACTGTGCGAGGCTGATGCTCGCCAGCCCGCGGTACACCTGTTTCTCGTCGAGCGCACTGACGGCCAACATGGTGCAGAGCGCCGCATCGGTCGGCAAGAGTTGGGTGGCGCCGAACAATGACGTCGCCCCGACCACGCCCATGAGCAGCACGACAATGAAGACTGTGCTGAGGGGTAGCCCGCCTTTGCCGATGCCGACCCGTGCCAAGGCCGCCTCCAAGCCGAGCGCGTCCCAGATCTGCTGGACAAAGTAGCCCCGGGCTTGCGGCGCAGGTTGTGGATCGCCCGCCGCCCGCCGGGCTTGTAACGGTTGCCGACGGAGCGATGCCTTACGGCGGCGCCACTGCTTGGCTTGCTGGGCCTTTTCGTGTCGGGTGCGTGAACCACCCTTGGTCGGTTGGGACATGGAAAGCTCCTTGTGTAGGCTGAGAAGCTAACCATGCACCAAAATGGCCTTTTGCGCCAGTTTGCTGCATCCATATGTTGTAGGGCAGACGCCGCCCCACGTTATGTTAATGGAAAAGTCCTACTTAAGAAACGTGATGCGAAATACATCCGGCAGGGGAGGCCAACGGCAACCTGCGGCACGCCAAAATGGTACCCTATGGGGCGCGAACGCGTGGTCCCCTACGACCGCGATTTGACAGCCGGTCCGTAACTTGATGATTACTTCGCCAGGGACATAAAGCGCGGCTGGACCAGCATCGGCTCCGCATGGAAACACAGAAGGAGTTGGCGTCTCTGCTGGACTGACAGAACCCACTGGCGCCGCATTTGAGTTAGCGCCCGGACTACTGAGAATAAGACAGAAAACCAATAACATGATCATGCTCACCCAATGATACTTCTTCATTGTCGCCTCCTTGTGACATTCGCTATGGGCGAATGTGGTTCTCTACGGGGAAGTTTTGGCCCCCACTTCCGTATCAGTCCGCGTAATCTGTGGCTCTGGTCTGGGCTAATTCAGGCTCATTCCGTCTGTGCTGAGTGCAACGCTGTGTCGCCTCGCAAGGCAATCTCGGCCAGACTGAGTCAGCAGAAGACCTTCACTTACCAGCCGACTCAAAGTAACGCTCAACCGCATCGGCGATCGCCTGGGCGAAATCCCCTGGTCGATCGGTCAGAAGCTGGGCATCTCCGCGGTTGCTCAGAAACGCCGTCTCGATCAGCGCGGCCGGCGCGTCCATATCGTGGATGTAGAGCTGCGTCCAGCCGGTGGTCGCCGTGCGGGCGCACTTGCCGGCCGAGTTTTCGGGGAAGATGCCAATCTCCTTCAGCCCCAACTGCGCCGAGATCGCGCTGGTGAGCAGCTTCGCCAGCCGCTTGCTCTGCTCATCGGTACGGTTGCCCACGGTATAGCAGGCTTCGGTCCCCGGGGCGGACGCGTCAAGTAGAGAATTAGAACAACCAGCTTGTTCGCGCATCATACCTCCTCTGCGCACCTAGCGCGGCGACGTCGAACCACAAGCTCCAGATGCGCAGAGCATGGTAAATTGAAGTGAATTCAGATGGGGCAGGCGCTTGCAACACCATACCTGACCATATCACGAATGATGGCACTGACGATTCGTATCGTCAATGACGCAAAACATATTCCTGGCGGTCAAGAGCATCAACGCCGGTTACCAGAGCAACCGACAATCCAGGTAAACCACGTCGCCCTGCGTCTGCGCCGAAAGATCGTAAATGCCACTCTCCCACCGATTAGCCCTGGCATTCCACCACCAAATGCGCACCTTGCCGGTCCACCACCAGTCGCGCGCGAAGACGAAGGTGGCCCATTTACCGTTGGCCCAGGAGGCTGTCCCTTGCCACGTGACGGGCCGGTTATGCTGGTTATTGCCCCGGATCACCACGTAATCAGCAATCGAAACGCCCTGCACGCCAGATGCGCAGGAGAAGTAGATCTGCTGCGCCCTTGCGGCCGCCGAGACGGGCTGAGCCGCAGCGGAGAGCAGGCTGGTCGTCGCCAGCACGAGCGCCAACAGGATCGAGTAAACTTGCTTCAACATGTGAGGTTCCTCCTCGGAGATGAATTCCGGCAGAACGTCGGATTTACCCGGCCCGCCGGTAGGTCAATGTACATTTGTCATCGTACTGGATGCGCAAGCTGTCGCCGGAGAGCGTGAAATCGAAGGCCGTGATCCCCGCGGCGGTCTGGAATTTCAGACGTTTACCTTCCAGGACTTCGTACTTACCGCTAAAGAAACCGCCCAACCCGCTGGTGAACGTCCCATCCTTGAAAAACTCGACTGAGGTCGGATAGAGCGCCTCACAACCGACCTGAACATCAATCGGGCTGGTCAAGACTCCAACCAGGTCGGACAAGATCTTTCCAGGATTGGTGTTTGATTCAGGGGTCGGCGCGGCGAGCGCTGTCGGCGTCGGCTGGAGCACGGCAGCCCAACGACCGACAATCGCTGGTGAAACGCCACATGCCGCCAAAAGCATGATCCAAGCTGCCAGCAAAGTGAATGTTGCTGCTCTTATCACGGCCCACCCTCCTCGATTCGGGATGCCCGGCAATTTGTGTTATACTCGTTGCGTCACTCGACACGCAGACAGCCTAGCACAATCCAGGGCTGATTTCAATGTCCGAGAACTGCCAAACGCTGGCGGTTAACTGCCAAACGCGCATAAACCACTTTCTCAGCCTATGACTGCTTCGCCAACGACTCCCGCCAGCCCGACTATCCTCTTGAGCGCATTGAGTGAGCGTGAACAGGCGGTGTTACGCCTGCTCGCCCAGGGCTATGCCAATAAGGAAATCGCATACGAGCTCAAGCTATCCAAGAACGTCGTGGAGAAGATCCTCAGCAACAGCAGCCCCTATTCAGTTTACCCCAAAATCGGCGTCACAAACGCCAAGAGCGCGATCGCCTGGTATCTGAAGCAAGCAGAAGATGTACAGGGTGTTGAAATGCAGACCGCAAATCGGCCGGAAACGCAGCGACCTTCTGCCATCACAGTAAACAACGCGGCGGATTCTGGCGCTACGCGAGGAGGCGGATCATGGCATTTACGCAAGTTGCAGCTTAACCAAGGGGTTTTGCGCTGGTTTCTGCTGATACTGATTGGTGTGGCGGCACTCGGTGCGACACTGGCGCTGATCCTGGCGCGCTTGCCAGGCAAGAATCAATCAAATATGCGTGGCGAGATCCAAATGGTAGGAGATGAGGGCCGCCGTATTCGCGTGGAAGCAAATGACCGCGTGCTATCGGCCGACGAGATCGTGCCGGCGTACACCCCGATCCGTGTCGCGTTTCAGATATTGAATAATGGCACTGGCCCGATCACGTTGCGGGCGCTAACCATCGGCGTCCGCGGCCCTGGTGTGACCTGTCACGACAAAAACACGGCCCGCTGGTCAGCGCCCGATGTCCCTTTTCCGGCCGCTACCAATCTGACTTTGCAGCCCGGCGAAAAATACGAATACCGCGGCATTCGGGCCATCTATTTGCCTGGAATCTACTTTTTTGAGCCAGTGATGCAAGACACAACCGGAAACTGGGGCGGCATCCCGCCTTTTTCTTGTGTTAGCTTGACGGTCGTGGATAGCAAGTGAGGGCTATTGTACCAGGTGGTACTCATCGAGATCAGCTCAACGCGACCACCAAGAGCAAAACCGGAGGGAAAACCGAGGCTGGCTCGGTCGGAGACCGGCCAGAGCAAAGGATTTATCCAATCTGAATGGGCACGGGATACTCATCCGTGCGCAAACCGATCTTGTGCGCGGACCCCCTGGTGCTTCCGTAGAATTCCTCACGCGTGAGGCCGGATTGGAGGATCAGACGTTTTATCATCTGCTCATCAAGATCGCGGTAGTGAAGGTCTACCGTGACGCGGCGGAACTGCCCGCGGATTGTTCCGCCGTATTGGGCATGGCTGCCGGTTGTGCGATCGAGAAGAAATCCGCGGGCGAGAAGAATGGCGATAACTTCTTCGGGAGTGAGGGGTGGGTATCGTCTAGGCATAAGCCAGACGCAACTCTTGTGTCGCAGTCAGGATCCCCTGCTTGGCATAGGTGGAGAAGCCGTCCATACGCCGTCCGAACAAACCGAGAAAAGCGTTCGCCAGCAGGAGCCAATAACATGCCAACCATTCTGCCCGTGGCGCCGGTCGCGGGATCGCGGTCGCCTGGTCGCCATGCGCCCGCACCGACTCCAGATAGAGCAAAATGCTTTCATCGAGGGCCGCAATTGCCGCGTCAACGGTTTCACGCTTGTCGGCCAGATTCAAATCCAGACAGACGGCATAGTACTGGCCGTCGGAGTTTCGTCGAGTAAAACAACGCAAAGCTGTTTGTGCCATTGACATCACCTCCAAGCGGCATACTACCTCACTGAGGCGTCATTGTCAAGAGAATTCTGGCATCCGACACATGCGAAACCCGCGCGCCCCTTACCGCCGCGCCACCATCCCCAAAATCTGCCGCGCGCGCTCCTCTGGCACCACCTCGTAATGGTCGAATTCCATCGTGAAAGTGCCGCGGCCCTGGGTGGTCGAGCGCAGGTTGGTCGCATAACCGAACATCTCGGCCAGCGGGATGTGACCTTTGACCGCCTGCATCCCCAGTGAGTGCATCTCCAGCCCGCTGATCTGGCCGCGCCGCGCCACCAGGTCGCCGATCACGTCGCCGGTCGAGGTTTCCGGCGCGACGACTTCGACCCGCATCACCGGTTCCAACAGCGCCGGCTGCGCTTTCTCCACGCCCTCGCGCAGCGCCATCGAGCCGGCAATCCGGAACGCCATGTCCGAGCTGTCCACCTCGTGATACGAGCCGCCGACCAGGGTCGCCCGCACGTCCACGATCGGATAGCCGCCCAGCACGCCGTTTTCCAGCGCGTCGCGTATACCATGCGCCGTCGGTGAAATGTACTCCCGCGGGATCGCACCGCCGACCACCTTATCCACGAACTCGAAGCCGCCCCCGCGCGGCAGCGGCTCGAATTGGACGATCACGTGCGCGTATTGGCCCCGGCCGCCGGTCTGGCGCACGAAGCGCATCTCGACCTCGGTCTTGCGGAGGATCGTCTCCCGATAGGCGACCTGGTGGCGGCCCACGTGCGCCTGCACGCCGAATTCGCGCTGCATGCGATCCACCAGCACCTCGAGATGCAATTCGCCCATGCCGCTGATGAGGGTCTGGCCGGTGTCGGTGTCCACCTTCACGCGGAAGGTCGGGTCCTCTTCGGCCAGCCGCTGCATGGCGTTGGCGAGCTT
>Ga0351907_1232_pt1 | contig 10237 bp, 11 predicted proteins | sample BONcelHT113001E6_FD_206861 | JGI IMG/M metagenome (GOLD analysis project Ga0351907, IMG submission 206861) | Enriched cells from coal bed in the Powder River Basin, Montana, United States - BONCAT cells T11 rep1 HSBNCT.T11.300.1.E6 ... | reverse complement strand
TTGCCCCCACGATGCCAGATGGCACGCCAGTCCGAAAGTCGGCGGAGGCCATCGCGCGGGCGAATGCCCGAAACGCTCGTAAGTATTTCGAGCGGAAGATGAACACTAATTTTACTGGTCAGGACTACCGCATGGACCTGACCTATGCGGATGACCGCCTTCCGGATGCGACTCAGGCCCAGCGCGACATGCAGAACTTCCTTCGCCGGGTCAAGTATGCCTGCAAGAAGCAGGGCTTGCCGCCGCCCAAGTACATGGGCGTCAGCGAGGGCAAACGCGAGGGCAGCCGCCAGAAGCGCGTGCATCATCACATCGTGATCAGTTGCGGCCTCTCCCGTGAGGAGCTGGAGGGCATCTGGAAGAAGGGGCGCGTGCGAACCGACCGGCTTCAGGCGGACCGATACGGCTATACCGCGCTTGCCCGGTACCTGCTCAAAGAACCGGAAGGCGCAAAGCGCTACTTCTGCAGCCGGAACCTCAAGGAGCCGGTGATCACCGTATCGGACACCAAGCTCAGCTTGCGCAAAGCCGAGCGTATCGCACAGTCGGCGGAGGAATGTGCGCCTGCGATTTTTACCAAGCTTTATCCGGATCACGAGTTCCTTGATTGCCAAGTGAAGCGCAGCGATTTCGTGGCCGGAGTCTACATCTACGTTCGGTTGCGCAAGCAGCACACAAATAAGCAACGGAGGGATGCACGGTGTTCGGATGGCGGCGGAGGGGGAAAATCTGCTGGACGGTTACAGACGGATGGGAGGCGTGGTACCCGGTCAAGGTGAGGATCGTCGGGCGGGGCCTGTGGCACTTCCGGCTGTATGACCTGATCGGGATGGAAAGCATGCACGGGGTGCCCTGGCACCGCCTGCGCCGGACGCTCAAAGGCGCGCGCAAACTGGCGCGCCGCATGAACAGGAGGGAGAATCAATGAGGGATAAGCCGGTGGTCTACATCGCCGGATGCATGGATGCCAAGGCAGACCGTACCATGACGTTCATGGCAAAGCTGGAGCTGGAAAGCCGCGGATTTGCGGTGATCGACGAATACGACCTCCCGCGGGACAAGGGGCTGACGCAAACGGAACAGCAGCGCTTCGGGTATGCCGCGCTGGGTGTGGCGGACATCATTTGCTTTCTGCCGGGATGGGAGCTGGTACCCGGAGCCGTGGCGGAACGTGTGCGCTGCAGGCAGTGGTGCAGGACCGCCATGGAATATGATGACCTGCTGCGCAAAACCGACCAGATGCAGGATTTCAGGGAGGTGTGTGGCGATGCTAATCAATGACGCCTCTCCCCTGCCCACCGAGAGTCAGGAGCAGACCTGCCTGTTCCGCTGGGTGCAGATGCAGCAGGGTCGCTATCCGGAGCTGCGCCTGCTCTACCACATCCCCAATGGCGGCAGTCGCCATCGGCTGGAAGCGGCCCACCTGAAGCAGCAGGGCGTGCGAGCTGGGGTACCGGACATCTGCCTGCCGGTGGCACGCGAGGGCTGTCACGGCCTGTACATCGAAATGAAGCGCATCAAGGGCGGGCGCGTATCGCCGGAGCAGCTGGGCTGGATGGAAGCCCTCAAGGCGGAGGGGTACATGGTGGCGGTCTGTCAGGGTTGGGAAATGGCCAGCGAGATCATACTTGGCTACCTGAAGGAGCGTGGCGCGGATGGCATGCAAAGCGCGTGAGACCTGCGACCGCTGCCTGTGGCTGTGGCCGTTGCTGAAGGACTTGCACGGCTCAAGGCGCGTATGCTACTGCGATCACAGCGTGCATTATCACCATGAGCGCATCCGAGCAGACGCAGCCTGTGCCACGTTCGAGTATGGCGTTGCAAGCAACGGGGTTTCATATCGGTTTGAGGAGAGGCGAAACCGGCCCGCCAAGCGGCGGTGAAAGGAAGGATATCATGCGTACACTGTCAATCATCAATCTCAAAGGCGGGGTGGCAAAGACCATCAGCGCGATCAATATCGCGTACTCGCTGGCCAGCGTCCATCAGAAGCGGGTGCTGCTCATCGACAACGACAAGCAGGGCAATACGAGCAAGTTCTTTGGCGTGCATGGGTATGACCGGCCCGGTATCTCCGAGGTGCTCACGGTCAAAGGCTTCGATGTCAAAACGGCCATCCAGTCGGTCGCTAGCGGTCATGAGGCTACACCCTTTCACCTCGATGTGCTGCCCGCAAACATGACCCTGCTGCGTGCCAACAAGGAAATACTGCTGGATTGCAGCTGGGTACAGCAGACACGCCTGCGCAAAGCCCTGCTGCCGGTGGCGGAGGCATACGATTACTGCGTGATCGACAATGCGCCTGACCTGAACATGAGCGTAATCAACGCGCTGGTGGCCAGCGACGATGTGCTCATCCCAATCAAGATTGACAAGTTTGCTTTCGACGGCCTCGACCAGCTGCTGGAGCAGGTTGAGGAAGTGCGGGACTTCAACGCGGGCATTACCGTGCAGGGGTGCTTTGCGACGATGGTGCAGCAGAACAACGTGAACACGCAGGGGCTTTCATGGCTGCAGCAGCACGCGGACGTGGCGCTCATGAAGACCGCCATCCGAAAGACTGTGCGTGTGGATGAGAGCACTTTCGCGGGCGAGCCGCTGGCGGTGTACGCGGGTGGCAGCACCGCAGCCAAGGACTACAAGGCGCTGACCGAGGAGTACCTTCGCAAGGTGGAAAGGAAGGACCCATGATGACGGACAAGGTGAAAGCCTACCGCAAGCAACACCGCAAATGCGATTACTGCATCCATAAAGAGAGTTCGAATGTAGGCGGGTACCGCACGGATACGGCTTACTGGTGCGCGGCTAAGTTGAAGTTCATCTCGCTGTACACCACTGGGCTGCCTCGCCCTTTTTGCCGCTGCTTCGAGGTCGAAAAGAGGGAGGCGTTGGTTTCATCGAAGTCCTAATTGTGACCGAATCGGTCACGAACTGTGGAAAACGGACGTGATTCTGTGGGAAAGTGGAAGTTTTCCACATAGATGTGTCCGAATCGGTCACGTTACCGAACGTCAGCATGAGAAAGGATGATCACCATGGCGAAAGGATTTAGCCTGAGCGCGCTCATGAACGCCCAGAGCAGGCCGGATAAACAACCGCAGCGCTTTGAAGCAAAGGATATCCCCATCGGGCTGCTCCAGCCCAGCACCAAGAATGAGTACGGCATCCGCGACATCGAGGAGCTTTCAGCCAGCATCGAATCCATGGGCCTCATGCATGACCTGCTGGTGAAGCCAGCGGATGCAAAGGGGCAGTATGAGATCATCAGCGGCGAGCGGCGGTACCGCGCCTGCCTGCTTCTGCATGAGGCGGATGCGGATAAATTTGCCACAGTGCCCTGCAAGGTGGCGGAGGCGGAGAGCGAGGCCCTCAGCGAGCTGCGCCTGATCTATGCCAACGCGACCGCCCGCGAGCTGACTGACCACGAGAAGACGTATCAAGCCGGGCGCATCAAGGAACTACTGCAGCAGCTCAAGACGGAGGGTTATCGCTTTCAGGGGCGGATGCGCGATATCGTTGCGGATATCCTGAGCGTAAGCCCGGCGCAGATGGGCCGCATGGAAAGCATCAACGGGCGCTTGAACGAGGGTTTCAAGGCGGAGTTCGCCAGCGGAAACATCGGCATCTCCACCGCGTATGATGCGAGCACACTGCCCGAGGCGAAGCAGGCGGAGGCACTGGACGCGCTGCGTGCGGGAAAGCCGGACGCGGTCCGAAGCGCCGTGCGGGAGGTGCGTGACCGCAAGCTGTCACTCCCCGTGAAGCATTACGATGCGCCGGGTCCGGAAGACCTGCAGCCGGTCGTACCGGAGCCTGCACCCAGCATGCCGGTCGTACCATCACCAGAACACCGCAGGTCGATTCTGGACGGTGTCCTGAACGACCAACGCACGGCGGAGGCGAAGCGGCTTGCCCGGCAGCTGCGCAAGGCCGCCACGGGCATCCCGTTTGACGCGGTTTGCGACGATGCGGGCGATGAGGTCAACATCCGTGCGACCTGCCTGAACGCGGCGCGGCTGCTGGATGTGCTCGCCGGGCAATGATGGAACCGAGGAGGAGGTGCATCCCCATGAACCGATTTGAAGGCAACCGGCAACGCCCTGACACGCTTCACGCACAGGCATACCTTGCGGAGTACCGCGCGCTGGTGGCGCAGCGGGATAGCCTGCTGGACACGTTGGAAGACCTGCAAAAGGGCAAGCGGCGGGCGGCAGTATTCACCGGTGAGCTGCTGGTGCGCAGGCGGGCGGAGGGGCAGACGGCGCTGCTGGACGCGCTCAACTTGCTTGAGCTTTCGCTCGCCGAGCGCCTGCAGCTAATCGAGCAGATGCCAGTCGGCACGCAGCGCACCATCCTGCTGGAGCGCTACATCACCGGGCGGGCATGGCTGGACATTGAGCGCCGCATGGGCTACTCCGAGCGGGCCATGTTCGCGCTTCACAAGCGGGCGCTTGTGAGCGTGGAGGGGCTGCTGCAGGGCACAGGCGACCTGTGCATGGCAAAGTGAGAGCGCGGGTAGCATCGGCGGTAGCCATGACCTGCGATCGGTTAGGCCCTGCTGCTAGTTTGATAAGGGCATGAAGATGCCCCGACCGTATCTTCACATACTGTCGGGGCTGCGTTTCCTGTAATGCACTACACTCAGTATACAGGAGGCGCGACGAATGGTCAACTGGACGGAAGTCTGTGAGCAGCACCGTGGGCTGGTTTTTACGATTGCGCGCAGGTATCTCAGCGCATGTATACATGATCCGGCAATCGATCTGGATGACCTGATGCAGACCGGGTTTATCGGGCTGATGCAGGCGGCGGAAACCCATGATGAAACCAAGGGGAGCTTCGCGCACTGGGCAGCCTACTACATCCGGCAGGAGATTCGGCTTCTGCTGTCGATGCACCGGAAGCTGCCGCGGATCAGGGTGATGGAACTCTCGCTGGACGCGCCGGTCATGGACGGCGAGGAACCGTCGCTGGGCGACGCAGTAGCCGCCGATGTGGACGTCGAGGCGGGCGCGGACCGGCAGGAGATCACGCAGGCGGTGAACGAGGCGGTCGACCGGCTGCCGGATAAGCAGCGCGACCTGGTACGCCTCTGTGACCTGCAGGGGCGGTCCCTGAGCGACGCGGCGAGGGTATGCGATACCAGCCTACCCTCTGCCCAAAACACCCACAAAATAGCCCTAAAAACGCTGTTTTTTGACGAAAATCTGCGTGCTTTGGCGATCGCCCATGAACTGGACGAATGGACGGAATGGCATCATCATGTCGGAGTCGCAAACTACCGCAGCACTTGGGTTTCAAGCACCGAGGCTCTGGTGTTTGACCGGGAAAACAGACGCCAAAAGCTCATGAAAAAGTACGCCATGACGGGACCTCTTTCGGGTGCTAAATAGCATTTTTGAGAGGGGTCCCCCCCTTATGCCATATGGGTTTGGAGGCTCTCACAGACCGGCAAGGGTCGGCTCTTCCCTCCCCGAGGCGATTTTGGGGAAAGGGGGGAAACGCGTATAATTGGATATAAATAAGTACTAGTCATCCTGTAGTGGTAAGATAAAACGGGACACGTAGGGGGTAGAAATTGGACACGACAAGGTAGTATTCTGAACAGTAGAAACCAAGCCGAAGGCAACGATTAAGTGGCGTGAGTTGCTTTAGCTAGGATGTTTGCAGAGATTCTATTTACCAAAGAACGATGCTCGTGATATAATTCAGGCGTTGTAATTATTTAACAAGTGAATAACTGCGCAGGAGACATCATGGAAATCTTTGATAATGTGAATCGGTCCGTGCGAGATGACTTTTCTAGGGTCTGTGTTTCAGGCAGCCGCATCTCCATTGCAGCGGCTTGCTTTTCTATATACGCATATCAGGAACTAAGGGAACAGCTGGAGGGCGTTGAGCAGCTTCGATTCATTTTTACCGCACAGACATTCACCGCCGAGAAAGCCCCCAAAGAAAAGCGGGAGTTCTACATTCCCCGCTTGCAGCGAGAGCGCACCTTATACGGTTCCGAGTTTGAGGTAAAGCTGCGCAATGAGCTTTCTCAAAAAGCCATTGCGAAGGAATGCGCCGAGTGGATCAAACGTAAAGTGACGTTCAAATCCAACCAGACCGGCGAGAATATGGGTGGCTTTATTAATGTGGAAAGCAGGGATGCTTCGTATACCTATATGCCGATCAGCGGCTTTACAACCGTTGATATTGGATGTGAACGTGGCAACAACACGTATAACATGGTCACGAGGATGGAAGCCCCGCATAGCAACGAGTTCATCAAGCTATTTAACACCATCTGGAAGGATACCTCGAAACTGCAAGACGTGACCCAGGAAGTGCTGGACAGCATCACTGCCGCCTATCAGGAAAACTCGCCTGATTTCATATACTTTGTGGCGCTGTATAACATCTTTCAGGAATTTCTGGAGGACGTTTCCGAGGACGTGCTTCCCAACGAAGCCAACGGTTTCAAGGAAAGCGTCATCTGGGGGATGCTGTACGATTTTCAGAAGGACGCTGTGTTGGCCATCATCAACAAGCTGGAAACCTACAATGGCTGCATCCTTGCGGATAGTGTTGGCCTAGGCAAGACCTTTACAGCGCTGGCGGTGATCAAGTACTATGAGAACCGCAACAAGAGCGTGCTGGTGCTGTGCCCGAAAAAGCTGACCAACAACTGGAACACCTACAAGGACAATTATGTAAACAACCCCATCGCGAAGGATCGCCTGCATTATAACGTGCTCTACCACACCGACCTTTCCCGCGACAGGGGTACCTCCAACGGGCTGGACTTGAACCGCCTGAACTGGGGCGCATATGATCTGGTAGTGATCGACGAATCCCACAACTTCCGCAATGGTGGGCAAAGCTACGGCGAGGATGATGACCCCCGCGACAACCGCTACAACCATCTGCTAAACCGTGTGATCCGTGCCGGTGTGCCTACCAAGGTGCTGATGCTCTCTGCCACACCGGTCAACAACCGCTTCTTTGACCTGCGCAACCAGATTGCGCTGGCCTACGAGGGCAGGCCGGAGCTGATCAGCGGCAAGCTGAACATCCACCGCACGATTGACGAGGTTTTCCGCAACGCACAGAAGAGTTTCAACGCATGGAGCAAGATGCCCGAGGCAAGCCGATCCACCGATGCGCTACTTCGGACACTTGATTTTGACTTTTTCGAAGTGCTGGACAGCGTGACCATCGCCCGTTCCCGCAAGCACATTCAAAAATACTACAACACCAAGGATGTCGGCACCTTCCCGGAACGGCTCAAACCCCTTTCCCTGCGACCTGGCCTGACGGACTTAACCGAAGCCGCCAGTTACAACGAGATTTACGCGCTGCTCAATCAACTAAACCTGCGCATATACACGCCATCGGCGTATATTTTCTCTAGCAAGCTGATCAAGTATGATGAGGGTACCACCGCGCTCAATCAGGTAAACCGCGAGCAAGGCATCCGTAGGCTCATGAGCATCAACCTGCTCAAACGGCTGGAAAGCTCTGTGCATGCTTTCCGGCTTACGCTGTCGCGTATCAAGAACCTGATTGATGAAACCGTGCAGAGCATCGACAGCTACCGAAGTGGCAGCCTGACCCTTGACCTGCCCACCATCGGGAATGTGGAAGAACTGGACGAGGACGACCAGAACACGGAGCTTTTCACCATCGGTAGAAAGGTGAAGATCGACCTTGCGGATATGGATTACCAGACTTGGCGAGCCGACCTGAGCGCCGATCTGGACACGCTGGACGAGCTTTCGCGGTTGATCCGCAACATCACCCCGCAGCATGACCAGAAATTGCAGCAATTACTACACCTCATCGCCGAGAAGATGACGCACCCCATCAATGAAGGCAACCACAAGATATTGATTTTCAGCGCGTTTTCGGATACGGCTGAATACCTGTACGAGCATGTGAGCGCCTATGTGAAGGAAACCTTCAGGCTGGATACCGCGCTGGTCACGGGCGACGTGGAGGGGCGCACGACGCTGCCCAAGCTACGCACCGATCTGAACACCGTGCTTACGCTTTTCTCGCCAAAATCCAAGGATAAGCAGCTACTGTTGCCAAATAGCACCGCCGTGCTGGATGTGCTGATCGCTACGGACTGCATCTCCGAGGGGCAGAATTTGCAGGATTGCGACTTCTGCGTCAATTATGATATCCACTGGAACCCCGTACGCATCATCCAGCGCTTCGGGCGCATCGACCGTATCGGCAGCACAAACAAGGTGATTCAGCTGGTGAACTTCTGGCCGGATTTGTCGCTGGATGAATACATCAACCTGAAAAGCCGTGTGGAAACCCGTATGCGCATCTCGGTGATGACTTCCACCGGCGATGATGACCTGATCAACCCCGAGGAAAAGGGCGACCTGGAATACCGCAAGCGGCAGCTGCAAACCTTGCAGGATACCGTGTTGGATATTGAGGACATGGCCACGGGTATCTCCATCATGGATTTGGGGCTGAATGAGTTTCGGCTGGATTTGCTGGACTACATGAAGCACCGCCCCGATGTGGAGCGCGCGCCGCACGGGATGCACGCCGTGGTGGCCGCCACCCAGGACGCGCCGCCGGGCGTGGTATATGTGCTGCGCAACGTGAACGGCAGCGTGAACATCGCCGGGCAAAACCAGCTGCACCCGTTCTACCTTGTGTATATGGCGGAAAACGGCAGCGTGGTGGTGGATCACCTGTCGCCCAAGAAGCTGCTGGATAAACTGCGCCTGCTCTGCCGTGGGCACGCCGAGCCCAACACAAGGCTGTGCAGCCAATTCAACCGCGAAACCAAGGATGGCAAGGACATGCGCAAGTATTCGGTCTTGCTGGGCGATACAATCAGCTCTATTTTGCAGGCAACGGAGCAAACCGAAATCGACAGCCTGTTCAAACCCGGCGGCACCGCCGCGCTCACCGGCAGCATACAGGGGCTGAACGACTTTGAGCTGATCTGCTTTTTCGTGGTCAAGTGAGGTGAAACCATGCTGACACTCCCACAATCCACCACCTACGGCAAACGCATCCCCAAGCAGAAGTTCTACGACAACCTGGACGTGACGCCGGAGCTGAAGCGCGTGTTTGTGGAGCAGATTGCGCAAATCATCTGGCACAACAAGCCGGCGGCAGGCACGCTGAACGTGGCGGCGGGTGAGGCCGTGACCGAGCTGGAAGTGTTTGAGGTAAAGCTGAACCAGCCCACGCTGGACACGCGGGTGTTGCAGCGCATCGACCAGCAGATACCCTACCACATCCTGTACCTGCTCACGTTTGAGGGCAAGGCGCAGGCGTGGATTGGCTACAAGGAAGCGCGGCAAGGTTCGTCGAATGCTTTCAAGGTAAACGCCTACTACCATACCGAGTGGATGGCGGAGGATGCCTTGCCCCTGCGCGTGGAGGGGCTGACGCTGGACGCAGTATACGAGGGTTTTGTGCGGCAGGTGGCCGGGGAACGGTTGGCGGAGGCGGGCGCGGCGGAAAGCCTGCGGGATGCCGTGCAGAAGGCGGACAGGCGGCACAAGTTGGAAAAGCAGATTGCGGCGCTGGAGAAGAAGATGTTGGCTGAGAAGCAGTTCAATAGGAAAATCGACACATTGTCACAATTGAGAATGCTACATCAATTACTAGAAGGAAAACACCATGAATGATGACAAAGTAAAGCTCATTGAAACTTACCAACAGGATTTATTATTATTACTAAGTGAACTCCAGAACTGTACCAGCAGATATAGGAAACCTCGAATTGAGGCACAGATTAATAGAACGATATCTGAAATAAGCGGTATATTGCATTATGAAGGAATAGCAACCTCAAGAAGCATGAACGATTATGCCGCAAATAGCGAAATTGCTGCCAATGAAGCCATAGGAATCATTGAGAATGTTCTCATAAATAGCAGAAGCCGACTACCTGTTATCTTCATAAGTCATTGCCGAAAAGACATGAAATATGGTGATGCTCTGCTAAAATACATTTCTGGGTTGGGTGTACCCGATAAGCAAATCATCTACACATCACATCCTTTACACAAGGTGCCATTTGATGCAAGTATCTATTCATATTTGCGCGAGTTTATTAATAGTGGCAGAATATATATGGTTTATCTATGGTCAGGCAACTATTTATCAAGCGTTCCATGCCTGTGCGAAATGGGTGCCGCTTGGATCGTCGGTTGTGATTATTCAAACTTTTTCGTTCCCGGATTTGATTTCTCCGATAGTCGCTATA
>Ga0351907_1231_pt1 | contig 10252 bp, 8 predicted proteins | sample BONcelHT113001E6_FD_206861 | JGI IMG/M metagenome (GOLD analysis project Ga0351907, IMG submission 206861) | Enriched cells from coal bed in the Powder River Basin, Montana, United States - BONCAT cells T11 rep1 HSBNCT.T11.300.1.E6 ... | reverse complement strand
TGCCACACCCGGCCGTACCGTTTCTTCACAGCAGGGTCGCGCTGGTATCGTTCGTAACGCTGGGCTTCCTGTCTGGCGTGCTCCTCACAGAAGCGACCGTTGGTCAGTCTAGGACAGCCGGGGTGAGAGCAGGGGCGCTTGGGTCTGCTGGGCACACAATCACCTCCGTGGGCATAGAAAAGGGCGCCTGCAGATCTCTCTGCGGCGCCCCGTGTGTTCACTTTTACAGATTGATCATATCAAAAATTCAAGGGGTAATCAAGAGAACTATAATGAACTACTGTGAACTCGCCCAGATTTATTTTTGAACTCATGCGATCTCTACGCCTTTCTCCTTTTCACACAGAAGCTGGTTCATGGATTGCAAGGCTTTAGCATGGAGCCTGTGTACCCAACGTACGGTACATGCTAAATCCGCTGCGATCTTTTCCCACGATTGGTAGCACAGGTAGCGCTTCTCCAACATAAGGATGCAGTCCGGGTCGTCCAGAGCGGATATCTGCTTTCCGATCTCGAGTCTCAAGTTGAGCAGGGCATCGATCGATTGGTTCGTTTCGTTCTCCGTTTCCATCAGCCGCAGGATGGTATCCTCCAGCGACGACACATTGCGGGTATGGGATACGCGCTCGCCGCTTAAAGAAGTTGTCACTTTCTGCGCCAGGCTTCGGAGTGTGGCCATCTGTTCCAGCTTGCTGCCGATCCGCTGATCAAGACGACGAGCCTGGTTCAAATACTCCGTCGCTGTCATTGCACACCCTCCATCCCGCCCAAATCGGATTTCAAGTCCCGAAGCAGTCTGTGCCCATCCAGCTCGCAGAGCACACCAAACCAAGTTGAGCACAGGAACCGCTCAATGCGGCGCTTCTCGGATGCCTTCTCCAGCTCATCTGGGTGCTTGATCAGTCGCCGGGTCAAACGGCGGTAATCATCCGCTGCCTGCAGAATGATGGCGTCTGCCAGCGCCCGCCAGCCGCTGCCAAGCATAGCGGAACGTTTTTCATATACCGGCTCCACCCAGGAGCAGATTTCCGATCTATTCATCAGGGTCAACCTCCAGCATTTTCAAAATCGCGGCAACCACCGCCGCAGAGGTGACTTTGAAGGCTTGTCCCTTTGCATTCTGGATTCTTGTGATTGTGTTTTCTTGCAATTTTGTGAGCTTGCCCGAAGGGGTCTTGACCTCGAAGGCCACGAACCGGCCACGGTAGCAGACGATCACGTCGGGGATCCCGGCCGTGCCGTACATGCCTCCATGTTCCTTCTAGGCGAAGCAATAAGGGGTTTTCTTGAGGAGCCGCAGGATGGCGGCCACGATATCACACTCGAGCATGGGTCACCCTCCTGTAAGGTTTTTCGCTTGTAAGGCCAATTTTCAGAGGTTCACGTATATACGTGCGCACACGCGCACGCACGCGCACATGCGCGAGTCACTTTTTCTTACGTAGCTCTATTTTTACCACTTACTTACCTTACACCTTACAAAAGGGGAAGCGTCGTTTCTTCATCGTCCAACAACCCTTGTGATCATTGAATTTCACCCGAAAAGTATGTCCGCGGCTTCAAATCCAGACGAACGCCTCCGTAACCAGAATGCGTTTGTTAACCTGTATTTAGAGCTTTAGGGGTATACACGCGCGCACACGTGCACGCACGCGCACATGCGCGAAAAGATGTTTCTCGCGTAGCTATAGAAATTGGAGTTACACAGTTACAGTTACAAACCACTCTCTATCGGCAATCTGTGAGCAAGAGATAGCGACAGCTGAGTGGACGTGCTCCCAAGTACGTCAGAACCGATGCTGTGCAACAGTTTACATATGCGAGTGTAGGCTAAATATAATTTCCACGCCGCACGGGTAACAACTTCGTTATTCCTCTCCGCTCGTTTTCCCGATCATTGTCCGTTGCCAAATGAAGAACCAAAGCATCTCCTCTATCCTGATCTAGCTTCGGAGTTGACGGGTTTGACGGGGTAAAAGCCCGTTGCTATATATTATTATCAATTTTTAGCACTATATCTATCTCTCAAACACGCTTATGTAGAGAGATAAGAAACCCCCGTCAAACCCGTCATGAATATGCATCTTCTGCTCCCCTGTGGTAGCATACAGTGTTTACAACAGCTGGAACTACTTGTTCCCGGAGGTTGTTCCCGCATAAACCGTTTCCTGATAAGGGTTTCCGGAGTATCGTGGAACAAGAGAATAACTTTTCCCTATAATTCCTTACGCGCGCGTATGCGTGGCGCACTTCTTCCTTTGATCAAAGCATACGATTTCGAATATAAGGGGAAAAGTTGTTCCACTTGTTCTAACGCCCATAAAATCGTTACGGCGTATTGGTTTCCAGCGTGGAACAACTTCTGGCGTACAGCCGCTGCTTGCCGTAATAGGGCAGTTTTCGGGTATCCTTGGTGCGTACCCAACCGCCGATGCGCGTCATCAGCGCGGCGATGGCGTAGCTGTCAACAGGCTTCAAATCGGACAGGTTCCGCCCGAAGCACTCGCACCAGATTTCCGCGTTGCAGACAGTATCCCTGCGCACGCTTGGCTCGCCGCGCAGGGGCTTGGCGGACGCGAGGAAATGCTCGCGGCGGCTGAAGATATCCTTTTGTCCCAATCATCGGGTAGCCGCGCGTCCAGATATTCCTCTACCATGCCCTGCCGCTCGTCCATCTCCATGGCCTCGCGCTGCGCCTGCTCGGCGGCGGGCAGCATATCGCCTTCCAGATACAGCTTTTCGCCACTTTCATAGAGGTGTTTCGCCTCCGCCCAAATCTGGTCGCGCTCCTCAGTTGTAAAGCGCCAGCGCTTCACCTGCTCCTCCTGATGGCATTTGACCACCCAGAAGCGGCGGTTGCCGGTGATGTCGCGAAGATACCCGCGCTCGCCGTTGACGGTTGCGATGATGATGCACTGGCGCGGGTGGCTTTCCACGGTTTTGCCGTAGCTGGGGCGGTATTTGTCATCCGAGGTGGAGAGGAACGCTTTCACCTTTTCAATATCGGCCTTCTTCATGCCCGCCAGCTCGCCGATCTCCACCACCCAGAAGCCTTGCAGCTTTTCCGCGCCGGATTTATCGTCCATATCGGTCAGCGACAGTGTTTCCGAGTAGTACTCGTCGCCCACAAGGTCTTTAAACAGTGTGCTTTTGCCGATGCCTTGCGCCCCGTCGAACACGGGCACGGAGTCGAACTTGGTACCCGGGCGGTAGATGCGTGCTACCGCTCCCGCGAAGGTTTTACGGCTGACCGCGCGGACATACGGGGCATCCTCCGCCAGCAGACAGCGCACGAAAAGGCTTTCCACGCGCGGGGCGCCGTCCCACGGCGGTAGTGCGTCCAGATAGTCGCGTATCGGGTGGAAGCGGCGGTCATCTGCGATTTTGGTAAAGCACACATCGTGGTTGCGGGTGGAGAAGGGCAGGTAGCGCACGTCGATGAGCGCCTTGAGTTGGGCGGTATCCGCGTCGCGCCAGTAGGGGTTATCCGCAGGGCGATCCCACGGTGCCGCGCCGCGTACCTGCACGCGGTGCGCCAGCTCGTTGTAGGCAAATGTCGACAGATCGGGGTCGTGGCTGAAAATCAGCATCAGGTTCCAGACGGTGTTTTCCAGCGTTTGGCCGCGCGCTGTATAGGTCAGGCGCGTTCACCAATCCTGCGAGGTTTCCTCGACGGTTGCCACGGTCGCCGCCTGTCGCTCGGCATCCAGCTGGAGCTTCACCGCGTCCAGCGTGAGCGCGTAGTCGCACATGGCCTTGTAACTGGCCTTTTCATCCTGATCACCAAACCGGTGGATGCGCACCAGATCAAACGCTTTGAGTAGCTTTCCACACGCGGGGTCGGTCGCGTGGTGGGAGTACGCGTGGCGGTCGCCGTAGAGCACGACCCCCGCGACGCTATCGGCGGGCTTGTAATCGTACCGCTCGGCGTGCGCGGACGGAGCGTACACGTCCGGAAGCAGCGTATCCAGCGCTTGGGTGATCGGGTGATACGCCCGGCAGAACACGCCCACGAGGCCGCTTTTGGCAAGCGGATCCTCCTGGCGGAGGGCGGCGCGCTGCAAACCTCGGTTTGCCGCGCGGTAGTCGGCCACTGGGTCACATCCCGCCAATCCGCGTACAGGCTCAGGTAGCGGTCGGGGTCGAGCGGCGCGCCCGTGTTTTCATCAAACACAAACGCCCCGTCCGACGGGCAGGAAGCCCAGTACATCATGCGGTTGGCCTGAAAGGTGGTATCGTCGAAGTACGCCAGGCCGATCTGCCCGGCCACCATCCGCATCAGCGCAGGGTATTCATCCTCGCTGACCTCGCGCCCCAGCAGCAGGATAACGCGGTAGCGCTGCACGGCGGGCGTGTGGCTGTGCGTGGAGTAGAGAAAGTACGTTTTGTCCGGTAAGGCCAGCCGCACGCGCGCGGGGAAATCCTCCCCGGCGGGGATGCTGTCCGCGTCCAGTGCGCCCACGCAGCGGCTGAGGACGCAACCGTTTTTGCGCAGCCCATCCCGCAGCCAGCCGCCCACGAAGCCGCCCTGATCTTTGGCCGCATCGCGTTCCGGCTTGGGGAGGGTCTGGTACTGCGCGGCGGTTTCCGGCGTGCGCACGGGCGAACGGTTGCGCTCGCGAAGGGACGACCAGGTTGCCGTTTGGTTTACGTACCGGCGGTCGGTCTTTCGGCGGCAAACCGCTATTTTTATGGGGTAATCCAAAATAAGGCACCTCCTGATGATTTCGGTGGAAAGGGGATTCAGGGCGTGGTGCTTTGTAGGATTGTGTTTATGCAGTTTTGTGATGTGGAAGGTTTGTGGCTGTTTTGCTTTGGGGTTATGGGTTATCGCTACTTTGTGCGATGGTTGCCTTTTACTGCTGATGTCTGTGCTGCATTGTGAAGCTTGTCATGGTTGCTTTTGTGCGCTTTTGTGAAAATTGTGTGCCTGCCTGTATGCAAGATCGCGGCAGACGATCATCTGCGGCGTTCTTGCTGGGGTGACACTTAACAAGTTCATTATATCACATTGGGGGCGGAATCAACGGATACTTTTATTATGAAACGTAAAGTGGGGCGAAGCAATCTTCAATTTTCCTGCTTCCTTGCGGCTGAGCCGGGGCGGGCCGATGTTTTTCCATCGCTCCGGTTCTGCCAAAAAAAAACGTAGACATATGCGAATTTTGCTGAACTTCTGTTGACTGCTATCGGGAGATTTGTACCAGCAAACTCTTTCTGCTAAAACAGCTGGACATTGCTCCGCCACTACAATTTTGCAAAGTATACTATATAACAGGCATGCGTTGTGTCGGGAATGATCCAAGGATCGTCCAAACCTGGCAAGGCTCTGGATGCTCCGATGACAGGCGAGTAGTATGGCACAACGAACCAAGCCTAAATATGTCGATTGGCTATGCTGGGCCATAGGGTGTAGTTTGAAGCGACACCCTTTACAAAGCGTTTGGGCATTATAAAGACACTGGTGGCGACAGCCCACTGGACATAAAATCCGAAATCATCCCATAACCAAGACTACAGCATAGATCAAAGCGGGATACAGGATGCGTGCGTAAGCAAGCACTGTCACAAGCAACCTGAAATCGTAAAAGCTTGGGGATGTAACCAAACGAGAGTGTAAAGGGTGTCAGCACTAGTGACATCCTTATATTGGTGTCATTTAGAATGACATGAAGCTCTTTTGCAAAGCAGAGCCCTATGTGGCGCGGCGGCCAACACCGGCAGTATTATCACCCTTCCATTTATTTCGACAGAACCCTCTGCGTTACAAATCTGAACCAACATAGGAAGGGAGAAGCTTGTCCATGATAGCCAGAAAAGGCGCTATCTCCAGCGATGACTTGGTGCCGTTCCGGCTCGTTCATCAGTTGTATAATTCGTCAATCTTTTTTGGAGAAGGGTTCTATCAATCAGCAGAGAGTAATTTGTTGTTTTCTCTTTAGCGATAACGGGCACGATGTAAAGTATCATCGCGAGAACAATGAGTATACATAATGCTCTCTTCATAGGATTAACCTCCCGCGATACTTTTGTTCGTGCACGTTCGATACATTGTGATAATATGTAATCGTTTAATGCCTGCTTATTATATCTGTGTGTGTCTAGCATGTCAAAAGGCACATCCGTAATACTTCCGCGCTTATTATAATGACAATACGAGTATTATCATCGCAAGCCAACTAGATGTGGACGAAATATCAAGGATACAAGCCTTATTTCTCAATATTTACATTTTCTGCATTCTTATCCATGGCGCTCAAGAAATTGAAAATCCAGCCGGGTAAGCTCATCGTGTTCAATATGTACTGGTATTTAAGTTGAGAAACGCGAACCAAGCAAGTATACTCATTACCTTTCGAGCGAACAACTCATCCGTAACTGTTTGTTGCCTGATTGACAATCATGTTGTATAATCATCAAAAACAAGAGGAGACATATATGAGTCGAAAGCTCAAGTACCAACTCGTCATCGATTATATCCAGAACGAGATTTGGAATGGGACTTATAAACACGGTGATAAGCTGCAATCAGAAAAGCAGCTGATGGATATGTTCTCCATCAGCAGGCAAACCGTACGCGAAGCTATGATGCGACTAAGTCAAGAAGGCTTAATCCAAACCCTTCATGGCAAAGGCTCCTTTTATATTAGCAGCGAACAGAAACCCCTTGTTCAGCCCGTTAATCGGGCCTCAATAGCAGTGGTCGCTGCGTACATCAACAACCATACTATGCCTCCCATTATCGATAAAATTCAACAAACAGCGCGTGCCAACGGCTATTCTGTATCCATCAGCTGCACGCACAACACTGTTATCCAAGAGCGCCAATGCTTGCTGGAGGCACTCGCGGGCTATGCCTCAGGCGTGATCCTGGAACCCAGCAAAAGCGCATTACCATCGCTTAACGATGACCTCTATCAAAAATTTCGTGAACGGAAAATTCCACTCATCTTTATCCATGGTTGCCATCATATCGATACGGACGACTATGTGATGGTGGATGATGAACAGGCCGGTTATGCGGTCGGCATGCACCTTATTAAAATGGGGCATAGCAAAGTCGGCGGCATCTTCAAATCCGACGATATGCAAGGCCCGCTGCGGTATCACGGTGTTTTACGAGCCCTGATCGAACAGGGCGTCAATATCGATGAGCGAAAAATAATCTGGCTGGCCACACAGGACGAAAAAACCTTGATGCACGACCATGCCACACAGCGCATAATCCTAGCCCGCCTGAAGGAGTGCACGGCGGTGGTCTGTTATAACGATGATAGCGCTATTCAGTTGGCTGACTTCATGATTGGCGAGGGTATTTCCGTGCCACAGAACCTAAGCATCATTTCATTTGACAATACAAGGTACGGGTCGGCTTACCGTGTACCCATAACCAGCATTGATCACCCTTATGGGTTGATTGGCAAGATAGCGATCGAGAGTTTACTTGCCAAAATTCAAAGCTATAACGATCTACAGCAGCATATGTTGAAAACGATATTGATCGAGAAGGCGTCCGTGTCATTATTGACACGCGTATGAAACCAACCGTTCATAAAACCATACCAGATTTCCTCAAACATATACTGTACAATATACTGTTTGATATGCAAGAATGACACATACGGACGAGATGATCGCCCAATGCAATACAAGAGTAAGGGAGGCAACACAATGAAAAGGTTTCTTGGTTTCCTGGTTAGCGTACTACTCCTCGCGAGTCTGTTCACCCTGCCTGCAATGGCGGAAGACAGTATCGAGTTCATGACCGGCACGTCTATTGATAGCGCTCTTTACATGCAGTACCAGGACATGGTGGCTCAATTTGCAGCTGCCAATCCGGATGCACCCGCAATTGAATTGATCCCCTCCAGCACGGATCATGAGGGCGAAGTGAAAACCCGCTTGGCTGGCGGAAATGCTCCGGATATGTGGATGACACACGGCTGGTCGCTGGGCAGGTATGCCGATTACCTTACGGATCTTTCTGCCGAGGAATGGGCAACCTCCGTTAGTCTCCTGCTGGATGGCGTGATGCGCGGCGCCAATGGCGAAATCTATGCGTTGCCCCTCAATGTCGATATCGCCGGCATCCTCTACAACGCGGATGTACTTGCCTCTGTTGGCTACACCGCAGATGATATCAAGACCTGGGATGATTTTATCACTTGCTGCCGGAAGCTTAAGGATGCGGGCAAGACCCCGATCTATAACGCTGGCAAGGATCGCTGGCCGACCGGGCTTTACGTGGATTGGATCGCGCCCGGTTGCTTCAGTCAGGCAGACTTGGAGGGCATGCTGACGGGCACCTTCGCGCAGGAGAGCTACCGCAAGGTGCTGGACATGGTCAATACATTTACGACCAATGGCTTCTTCAATGCTGATTACTCCTCCGCCACCTCGGATGATATTGCGCGCGCTTTGGCTCAGGGAGAAACGGGTTTCTCCTTCATCATGAATTTTGTGCTTGTGACCGCCTTTGAGTATGCGCCAGACGCGAAACTGGGCTTTATGCAGATTCCGGCGTTTACCGCGGAGAACCAGCCGTATTATGTGGTGGGCGAGAAAGACGCCATCGGCGCTTGGAAAGACGGCGCGAATGTGGATACCTGCAAAGCGTTCCTTCGTTTCCTCGCACAGCCGGAAAATGTGGCAGCGCTGGCAAGCGCGTCCGGCCAGATGAGTGGACTTACGAACGCCACAAGCGATCTTGGCAGTTTGCAGGCATCGGTTGACAAGGCTTCCGCGTATGCCGGCGTGCCCTACTTCGACCGCGTGTTTATGCCCTCGGGTGCGTGGGATGCGATTGTTTCTACCACAGAGATGGTGGTAACGCAACAGCAAACTGTAGACGTCGCGTTGGCTCAGATTGCCGCTGATTACCAAGAGCTGAAGAAGTAAGGGAAGTTACCTGAGGCGGCGGTTGCTTTGTTAGGCGCTGCCGCCTTACTGTTATATCTCTGTACCCAGGAGGTTAGCACCATGCGAATAAGTCGGCGTGTCCATATTCGAGCGCTTTCTTTGGAGAAGCGGCGTAATTGGACAAATGTCCTATACTTGCCAGCGCTGGTTCTCTTTACCCTGTTTACCTTTTATCCGCTTGTCTCGGGGATTCTCATGTCCTTTCAGTACTGGAACGGCTATTCTGTCGAGCGGACATTCGCCGGGCTGGGTAATTATCTCAACATTGGTAGGGATCTCTACTTTCAGCCGATCCTGTTCAACACAATTCTGTTTGGTGTCGGATGTACAATTTTACAACAGATACTGGGCATGGCGCTGGCGGTTATCTTGGATGGGCGAGTAGCCGGCCGGAATATGTGGCGGGCCATCCTTTATATGCCGGTGTTGGTATCACCTGTGATTATGGGCAGCATGTACTACATGGTATTGCAATATAACGGTGGCGCACTCAACGATGTGCTGCTTCTGCTTGGCGGTCAGAAAGTCGCCTGGCTCAGCGATACCAATATGTCACTGATGTGGATTGTGCTGATCAACGCGATCCAGTTCATGGGCCTTTCCATGATTTTATACCTGACAGGTTTGCAAAATATTTCCACCATGTACATCGAGGCCGCAAGGGTTGACGGCGCGTCTGCCTGGTACATTTTTCGCCGTATCACGTTTCCTCTGCTATTTCCCGCGATCGTTACCAGTGTAACCATGAACCTGATCGGGGGCCTGAAGCTTTTTGATATTATTAAGGTTCTAACCAACGGCGGGCCAGGGTACGCCACCAACAGTATGAGCACCTACATCAGCTTGGTCTATTTTAGCGGGGAGAAGGCAGGTTACGCTTCGGCATTGGGCGTTGTGCTCTTTTTCATGATCCTCCTAGCGGCGTTGGCTGTCAACCGCGGCTTTGAGAGATGGGAGCGTAAATTGAATGGATAAAGCTATGCGACGCGTTGGGTACTTTTTGCTGGCTTTGATGATACTTATCCAGCTTGCGCCATTTTACATCACCATCACAACAGCATTCAAGTACAAGCGCGACCTCTCCTCCAAATGGGCGCTGCCCAACAAGGTTTTCTTGGATAACTTCGAAAATGCGCTAATCAATGGTAATATGCTCAATGCAATCAAAAATACCCTGATCATTACGACTATATCGGTGTTGTTCATCGTTGTGCTTGGCGCGCTTGCGGGGTATCCACTGGCGCGGAACCGAAGTCGACTCAACGCGACCATCAGCCTTCTGGTGATCGGTGTGATGATGGTTCCGCCTCTTTCCACACTCGTGCCGCTCTAT
>Ga0351907_1225_pt1 | contig 10539 bp, 9 predicted proteins | sample BONcelHT113001E6_FD_206861 | JGI IMG/M metagenome (GOLD analysis project Ga0351907, IMG submission 206861) | Enriched cells from coal bed in the Powder River Basin, Montana, United States - BONCAT cells T11 rep1 HSBNCT.T11.300.1.E6 ... | reverse complement strand
AACAAGAATATTGAAAATCAATTCTGTCCTAGCTGCGGTAAAAGTATTAAAAAAGATGTTAAATTCTGTAAAAACTGTGGAAAAACATTAGGTGAAATTACAAAGAATAAAATTCAAAGAATGAATGATAAAATCAATATATTGGCCATAACCATAGGTTTTACAGTCTCAACACTATTTTTATTAATTGGATCAGTAGTATATGGGGTGCTTTTATCCGGACAATACATTGACCTAACATCTTATATTGCTTTAGTAGTTATGACCATGTTATTCTTTGGAGGTATGGTAATAGGAATAATAGATTGTAATAATTACTCTGATGCTAAAATAAGTGGCGGGTTCTTTACCTTAATTTATCTAAATATCATAGGTTTAATTGCAGGATTGAGCTTTTCATCCACAGTAGCAATTGCAAGCATCATGAGCCAAATAATTCCGTTTTCCTCATCGGATTATACAACACCATCAACTACAGATTATGCTCAAACACTAACAAATACAACTAATCCGGTAACTTCAGCAGATTCCAGTTTTTACATTAGCATATTATTATATCTTCTTATATTCATCATAGTTATTATTCTTATCCTGATTAGTGGAGTTGTGGGATGCTGTTTCGGTGTTTTTCTTAAAAAAGCTATTAAAAGCAGATATTTGTAAGTTGAGGGGGGAAATTAGATGATATGTCCACAATGTAAAACATATAATGATGATGATGCAAAATTTTGTGAAAAATGTGGAAGAGCATTGAGAAGTGATAAACGTGGCAGTATAAACTCCACTACTAAAATTTTAATAGTTTTTTGTGGAATTCTGATATTAGGAGTGGGCTTACTCGCGGGAATGTTGCTTCAAAATGATAAAGCTCCTGTGGCCACAAATAACACTACCTATGTTGAGCAGTCACCAACAGAAGTTATAAATAAATATGACTGGAATGAAATCGATACTTTATCTGGTGTAAATGATGATATAATGTCTTTTTCAACCAAAGGAAGTAAATTCAAAGTGGTATACTCCGCAACACCCCTTAAAAATTATGATACTAACTATCTTAATGTGGATATTTCAAACCAAAACAATATAATTACAAGTGGCCAGATGGATTGGGGATCTACAGATGCCATAACCCAGAAAGAGAAAAGTGTAGTGATAACTTCAGGCCCTGGAAATTACTTCATCAATATTTACACCAAAGACCTGGAAAGTTGGAATATAAAAGTATACGACTACTATTAAGTATCTAGAAAACCTTGAATCATGAAAAATTCATTTTATATAATATAAAACAATAATATTCTATTTAATTTTCTTTTTTTATTTTTTATTTCCATTCGTTGTATAATGAAATTTTTTCATTAATTGGTGGTCAGGTTCTTGCTGTGTTATGATTCTGCATTTTTCTTTGGATTATTTACTCATTAAATGCAACTTTGTCAGTTATTTTCCAGACTTTAGACTTTAATATTACCATTACAAATACTGCTAAAAACGCAATTCCAATGACAGAACCTAATATAAGATTATCAGAATTCGCAATGAAAGATGTTGCTACGGGAGCTGTTTTATTATTAATTAAATGCAGTATTACCGCAATCCAGATGCTTCCAGTCTTTAAAACAGCGTAACTGAAAATAGTGCCCAGTACAATGCAATAAAGAACCATTAAAACATTTCCAAGGATAGGATATCCTGGATAGTTATGTCCTAACACAATGAGCACACTATGCCATAATCCCCAGATAATACCAAGTATTAAAACGCCCTTATAACCTCCTAAAAGTGGAAATAGCCTGTCTTGGAGGTATCCTCTCCATCCATATTCTTCTCCAAAATAAGAGGGCCATAATATGAAGAAAAACAAAATTAAACTAGGTATCCAAGTGTTAAAGAACATGTAAAGGTTAAATTCTGTAGATGGAGAGCCCAATCCAGAGATATGATAAAAAATAGGAGTTATAATGAGTATTGCAGAAAAAATTAGCGGTATAATGATGTAATATCTCAGATTTTTTCCAAATGATAGTTTTGAGAGTTCCAATCCATTTCTCCATTTCTTTTTTAAGTTCAGTATGATTAAAGATAAAATTCCTAAAACACCAATAATCCCTGAAAGAAGAGGTTTATCCATTATATTTCCTATAATTGGCTGAAAAAAGCTTTCAAAGAGGAATAGAACTACATAGATCAAGAAAAATGTGAATATAATTTTTGTTTCTTTAGTTATGGCTTTAGATTTGAAGTAAGCCATACAGAATATGGCAACAATAGCAGGTATAAACATAGAAGCTGAAAGTGTCACACTCCAGAATGGAGATGTATATGATAAAGGACCGGCAATGAAATAAATACCTAATTGAAGAATATAGGTGGCTGCAAAAGTGATAATTAAATACGTATATAACTCTTTTTTAAGTTGTCCTCTTTGTAAAACAGACTCCGTCAAAAATATGCCTCCTTTATCAATATCTAATATAATCTAGTATTGTATCTCTAAGTTGATATAAATTACGACTAAAATGGCTAAAAAAGTGTTGTTAGGAGTTGATAAATATTTTAATTAAGCGGCTTGATTTACTGTACCAGTTAAATAAATGTCTTTTACAATGACTATGAATAGTCCATTTAGTTTTGATATTTTATCATCCATATTATCATCTTATAAATTCATGATTTTAACCTTTCAATATAGCGATTAGACAGTGGTAGGGCCGTTATACCATGGGCCACCACACTAAAAAATACGGTTATAAAAACTGCTAAAATAAATGTATCCTGGCCTTGGAAAGACCCTAATCTTTCAAAAGCAATAAGGGCCAATACTATAGATGCCAGGCCACGCGGGCCAAACCAGCCCATGAATAAAGTAGAATCTTTACCTATTTTAGTACCAATTAGTGATAGGGCTACTGGCAGCATACGGATAATGGTCAAGCTTAAAATAGCATATAATATGATTTGCCAGGTTATAAATGGAAGTAAACCTGCTATTACTACTCCTAAAATAAAGAATATTGCGAGATTCAGTAATTGGCCTTCTGCTTCTGCAAAATCTATGAGGATCTTACCAGCGTCCTTGGTGACATATCCTGTTGCCAGACCGCCTACAAATGCGGCTATAAAACCACTACCTCCTAGTTCATCAGCTATGAGAAATGAAACTACTGCTAAAACCAGGAAAGCTATTCTTTGATATTCAGCAGTTATCCATTCTATTTTACGAGACTTTATAACCAGACCAGATCCAACAAATCCCACTAATATACCTACTAGTACCCCTAACCCTACCTGGGCCAGTGCAATTTCAATGAAGTATCCGGTGGGTGAAAATGACTCTTCGGCCAGACCAATTGCCACAAAAACCAGTAAAAAAGGTACACATAATCCATCATTTAAACCACTTTCCACCTCTAGGGTATTGCGTATTTTCTCAGGGATTTTTTGATTTTGAATCACAATTTGTCCTAATGCCGCGTCAGTAGGGGCCAGGACCACCCCTATAATGGCCGCCTCCCATAAAGTTAAGTCGGTGAATATTAAGGCCGCCGCCATAATACCCAGGCCAATGGTGGAGATTAATCCTATAGTTAGTAAACGAATGGTTAGAATATTTGATCTTAGAGATCCTAATTTGACCCGGGATGCATCTGAGAATAGTACCAGTACCAGAGCCACTTCGGCAATAATCAGTACTATGTTGGATATGGGGGCTTGTCGTACATCCACGATTCCCGTTAAAAAAAATCCGGTTAATAAACCCGCAAAGACGATGATCATCTGGGCCGTTACTGGTAATTTATTAATCTTACCGGAGATTAAAGCTATTATAAAAACCATTATAAGAAAGAATAATATATCCAACATTTTTTTATCTCCATTTTGGGGTATGTATCGGGTATTGGAAAAATATGGTTATTAACTAATCCAACTGGTTTAAAATTGATTATAAATATTAAAATATACCTTACTTATTTGGGGACTATTTTCATAGATTATTTGCCTTAAAATATTCACTATTTAATATATATTAACCTAAAAATAATATAAGTTTTAAGTAAATTACAGGTGATATATATGGATAATAAGGAAAAAGTTTTAAAAGCATTCAAAGAATCTGAAGAACCTTTAAACGCCACCAAGGTCAGTCAAATCTCAGGTGTGGAGAAAAAAGAAGTGGATAAAATTATGAAGGAACTTAAAAAAGACGAAACCATTATCTCCCCTAAAAGGTGCTACTGGGCCTTAAAAGATTAATTTTGTTTAAATTTTAGTATAAATTAATATTAAATATACCAAATAATTTTTATTTTGCATTTTTTATTATTATGTAATGGTTTTTCTGTAGTATCCCCTACCAAACAATCCAATGAGGAACAGAATACATAGTATGAATGCCTCAGATACTTCAAAGCTGTGGGATTGGAAAAGCAGTGTTAACCTTGTAAGATTTTGATTGGCTTCCGGAGTACCTTAGAATTAATGGGTAGGTTAATTATGTCTTTTAATTTTTGTATTTTTAAATTTTCTTTGGAGAAGATTTAATATATGGAAATGGCCAATTATAATAAATACATAATATTATTTATCCAATTAACTTGATAAAATATAAATCATAATTGATTAATGATGATTTGTTAATTATAAAATTAAATGAAACTCCAAAATAACCATTAAATGGAATAACCAACAGATTATGAGGTATAAATTTGAATAAAAAGAATATAATATTGTTATTACTACTTATAACCATTATAGGGCTATCTGTTTCGGCATTAGTTTTATATAATAATTTTACTTCTATTACCGGAAACAGAGAAAGAGTTAATATATTATTATTAGGTGCAGATGCCAGAACTCCAGAGCATAATGGATTCACCGATTCCATTACCATTTTTTCCATTGATAAAAAAACTAATGAATTATCTATGCTTTCTATACCCCGTGATACCATGGTGGAAATTCCAGGAAGAGGAGTGGCTAAAATTAACAGTGCATATGCCTATGGTGATATAGACACCACTAAAACTACTGTGGAGAACTTTTTGAATGTTAAGATTGATTATTATGTTATTGTGGACTTCACTAGTTTCAAAGAAACTGTGGATGCTTTGGGTGGTATTAATATGTATGTTGATCCCCATATTTCCGCTGTTAGGCCAAAGTTAAATGGAAAAACCGGAATGAGTAGGTTAACTGGTGATGAAGCTTTAATCCTACTTCGATTCAGACAAGATTCTGAATCAGAGGGTGGGCGAATGAGAAGACATCGGGAAGCCATAAACGCCATTTTTGGCGAAATTCTAAACCCCTCTAACATGCTTCAGGCTCCAACTATTTTGAACCAGTTGATGCAAAATGTAAAAACTGATATACCTCCCTTGGAAACAACTATATTTGAAAATTTAGTCACTGGCTTCGATATAAATAACGCTGAAATTGGTGTAATCACAGGAGAATATACTAAGATTAATGGAGAAAATTCTATGATTCCTGACATGAATAAGACCGAAGAAACAGTTGTTAAGTTGGGTTTAAGGAAGTGATTTTAAAAAAAACACCTCGATAGAAAAACCGGACAAATTATTAAAACAGATAAGAACTATACCTCTACAGCTATGAGGATATGTTTGGGTCTTCTTTACTGTGATTTAAGTGTTGCTTCATTTTTATTGCTAAATAAAGATATTTAAGCATCAATACTTAAATTTAACAATTTAGAAACCCATTGAATCCCATATAATACAAATTAAAATGTATTTTTAGAAATGTGGATTTATTAGTTTTCATTACTGCTTTTTGTAGAATTTTTACTTGAGAATAAAAGATTTATCTTAGAAAATGGAGTTTTACTGATTTTTCTAGTTTTTGGTTTAACTAAATAATTATTTAACTTTTTTATAGGCCTTTATTTATAAAATAAATTCACTGTAGGCCTTTTTTTGAGAGTATTGAAAATTAAAGTTTATATAGTAGGTTAAATACATTTGATAACTATGACCGATGACCCGTCGTTGAGAAAGGGACTCGTTAAAGTCCTATTTATATGTTCGATATTTATTTTAACTGTATTCGGATCATTTATTTTAAATCCGGATAATGATGTAAGCGCTGCCACCATCAGTGGAAATTTTAAACCCAGCATTGGAGGCTCGGGTTATAGCTATAAGTGGTATTATAAATCCTGGGAGAATTACTGCCCGGGGTGTAAGCGTCATAATACATTAAAAATGAACCCAAAGAAAGTTCCTGAAAGGGAATTAACTTGTGTAAAATGTGATTCTGATTATTGCGGTGTAACAGGATCTGATAAATCTTACAAAAGGCGCTGGATATTGACAGCAGCCGGCCAGAATATTACAAAAACCTCAGATACCGTTAAAAAAGCCACATCCGTTAGTAAAAGCACACCTAAATACGTTTTAAAACGTAAAAACTCTTATAAATGGGTTCGAGGCTGGAAAGTTAAGACAGTTAGATACTATAAAGTCTATAACAAAGGTAAGGACTGGAAAAAATATAATACCAAAAAGTTCTACTGGAGCAAAATGTATAAACAATGGAGATCCTATTAAGGGCCCATTCCATTTATCTTTTTTAAATAGTTTTTTTATTTAGAATCTTTTTTTTTATTTCTTTTATCAATGGGTGTTGATTATAATGCGCTGCCAACAGTCTTCGTAAAATAAGACATAGATTACATCTTGTCAAAGGATAATAATTCATTTTTATAATAATTAGAAAAAAATGAATCCATCAAAAAAAATATGTGATAAGAGGGGAATTAATAGATATAGAATAGATTCACATCTTTTAGTTCATTCCTAAATAAATTATTTGTGATACATATGAGAGAAAAAACATCTTTAATTATTGATGTAACGATCATTTTTTTAATTGTTATAGACTTAATAATAGTTCTTTATTATACAATTTTTCCTTTGAGCATTCCTTTTAACTTACTTATGTTTGATTTAATTGTGGTTTTAATTCTAATTGTTGAATTTATGTATAGATTTTGGCATGCTGACAATAAAAGAAATTTTATGAAGAGAAATGGATTAGAACTTTTAGGTATGGTTCCTCTTTATACTGAACTTTTCATTCCAGAATTTACTCTTTTCGGTTTATTTAGGCTTATAAGGTTTATAAGAATACTTAGATTAATAAGAGTAGTAGGATTATTTAAAAAATCTCAAAGAATTTTCATAGATTTCTTTAATAAGACAGGTATAGATTATGCTATAGCTTTATTTTTATTAGTCTTACTGATAGGTGCTTTTAGTTTATTTTATATTGAAAATAATGTTAATGGAAATATGGATTCCTTAGATGACGCCTTCTGGTACGTTATAGTAACTATTACTACCGTTGGTTATGGTGATATATCTCCACAGACCGAAATTGGAAGAATAATCGGAGTTTTAATAATGTTTACGGGAATAGGATTTATGAGTTTGTTAACAGCATCTTTAGCATCCTTCTTTGTCAATAGAAATTATCAAAAGGAAGATGAAACTATTGAAAAGAGATTAGAACGTATAGAAGATCAAATGAACTATAAATTCGAAGAAATGCGGTCAGAAATAGCCAGTCTAAAGGAAATAATTAAAAAAAAGTAATATTCTTCAGATTAACCCTTATTTGACTTATCGTTATTTTTAGATTCTATTTATGGAATTGTATTATTTTTTACCTTACTCTTTCAATGAGTATCTTAATATGTCTAATAATGCTTGCACAATATAGGTATAAACTTTTCTATTTAATTGTAATAGTAAATTCTAATTAAATAAGCTAGATAGTTATATTTATGAGTGTATTGGATCTATTTATTTTCGAAAAGGGTAACTCAAAAATCCCTTTTTTATGTCATCGTATTCCTGAAAGAACCTTTAAAATTGGAAAATGGTATTTTCCAGTGTGTTCTAGGTGTAATGGGATATATATTGGTGCATTCAGTTATTTCATTTTTGTCATGTTTTTCTCTGTGCAATACACTCTATTTATTATGTCTTTGGCCTTAGTAATAATTATACCCTGTTTTATTGATGGATTTACACAGTTAAGTGGCATCAGGAAAAGTAATAACCATATCCGATTTTTCAGTGGATTAATAGCAGGCTTAGGGCTTGGAATTTTAATGAAAGCTTTTAAATTTTTCATATTTGGGTGATACAATGGTATCAAATGAAGACATTAAAAAAGATCTTGCAAAAAAGCGAAATAATAAATCAAAGAAATATTGCCCTAAATGTGGTAAAGAAAATACTTCTAATGCTGATTATTGTGCAGAATGTGGCAGTAAACTAGATGTAACTCCAGTGCAAACTGATAAAACTTCAGAAGGTTGGTGGAGTTCTAGATCAAGAAATGAAAAGATTCTAGCTGGTTTTTCCACCTGCTGTATTGGAATATTTTTAATATTATTATTAGCTGCATTCATGGCTCCCGAAATCACGAGCTTAAATGTTTCAAATGATAATATTAATGAAAATATTACAGAATATAGTATTAAGGGTGTTTCTGAAGCAAATGCCACTGTAAATATCACTTGCAGCCAGCTTAACATTACTAATGTGAAAGCCCAGGTAGATAAAGATGGAAATTTTGTTTATAAGATTAAAATACCTCAAGAAATAACAGATATAAAAGTTAAAGTTAGTGCTATTGCACCGGGAAAAACTGAAAATTCAGAAGAAATCGCCATTCAAAGACCAACTACAGAGTTATATTTGGATGATGTTCCAACAATCTCTGAAAAAAATAAAAGTGTGACAATAGCTGGTTCTACAGATCCCAATGCTAATGTAACTGTAAATTCTAAAGCACTTAATATAACTGATGTTAAAATTAAAGCTGATTCCGAGGGAAAGTTTTCTTATAAGATAGAAGTACCGCAAACTGTTGATTCAGCAAAAATACAGATTTCTGTGAAAGTTTTAGGTAAAAAACAAAAGTCAGACTCCATTAGCATAACCAGAATAATCTCAGAACCTGAAAGCAGTACTTCAGAATCTAACACAACTTCTTCTGAAAGTACGGAATCTAGTTCAGATAGTTCAGGATCAGGGTCATATGTAGGTAGTGTAAATTCAAATAAATTCCATTATTTATACTGTGCTTCTGCAAAAATGATACACTCTGAAAATACAATTTATTTTGGTTCGAGAAAAGAAGCATTAGACGCAGGATATGTGCCATGTAAACGGTGCAATCCTTAATTATTTCTTTTTGGAAGTGAATTGATGGTTATTATTTGTTCTAAATGCGGATTTGAAAATAATGATTCTAAATTTTGTATAAAATGTGGAACTAAGTTAGAAAAAGAAATTAACGCTAAAACTGATGATTTAGGTATAAACAGTTATTTTAAAACTATAGAAAAAATATTTGAAAAATTTTTACGAGTCTGGGATAATTTTAAAGAAACATTACTCGAAATTGATTCTAACAGTGATAAAAAAGACGAATATAAAGAAGATTTAGATTATTATAAAAGAAAACTAGAGAAATTATACCAGGGACTAAATAATGAAGTTCCCAATGATTGTAAAGAACCCCATAAACATTTAAAAAACATGTTTGAAACCGTTATCTTAGTTATTGATGAAGTAAAGTTATATTTATCTGATAATGATAGAATTCATATCGAAGAACTCATAACTAACCTCTATGAGTTCGATGAAAATTTTGAAACAGTTGAAAATGAAATCCAAAATTCATTAACCATAACTAAAAATCAAAAAATTAAATTATGGATTGAATGTTTTCCAGTTTGCAAATCATCTGAACTTAAAGGATATACACATAAAACTTTAATGGGATTGTCAAATGAATATGTTTTAGAATGTAAACACTGTGGTTCAATTTTTTCAAAAAAAGGAGATAAATATCAGCTGAAAAAAACTAATAATATTTCATCACCAGTGTGGTTAGATTATTCAAAACAGACCTTAACAGAAAGAGAATGGGCAACTATTTCCCAGGGAGGGATGTCCGATCTTAGACAAAAAGAAACGGATATTGATGAATGGTTATCAGATGCCATAAAAGGTAAAATTACTTTTTCAGAAATAAGTTCTCCCATAATTTTGAAGAAAAATGAAAAGGCTTTACTATTATTATCCAATATTGAACTTTGGGAACCTAAATCTGTAAGGCAAACTGTTGGTGCTTATGGCGGTCCAAGTTTTAGAGTATCTAATAACGTTTCACTCCGTTTTGGTGGATTATCAGCTCGGAGTGAATCACATGAAGAATTAAGAGAGATTGATAGAGGTTTATTGACTCTTACTAATAAAAGATTAATTTTTACAGGTAGTAAAAGAAGCACCAATATTGATTTAACTAAAATAATTTCTATTGAAGCTTATAAAGACGGTATTGAATCTCAAAGAGAAAATAAACAGAAAACTGAGTATTTCATAGGCACAGATAGATCATTATTAAATATTACAGCTAATGGCAATCCTTATGAAATAACTATATCTGGAACTGTACTAAAATGTTTAATTAAGGGATTAATAAAAAATTTAT
>Ga0351907_1223_pt1 | contig 10804 bp, 9 predicted proteins | sample BONcelHT113001E6_FD_206861 | JGI IMG/M metagenome (GOLD analysis project Ga0351907, IMG submission 206861) | Enriched cells from coal bed in the Powder River Basin, Montana, United States - BONCAT cells T11 rep1 HSBNCT.T11.300.1.E6 ... | reverse complement strand
ATCGGGGGCCTTGGCAATATATACGTTGACGAGAGTTTGTCCAGGGCCGGACTGCATCCGGAACGCAGAGCCAATACGCTGAAAGATGCTGAAATTGAAAAAATGTATGAAGCGATCAACTTTGTGATCGAAAAAAGCATCTGCGAAAATGGTACAACTATTCGTGATTATCGGGACGGAGACGGAAATAAAGGCGATTTTCAGAACGAACTCTGCGTCTATGGACGTAAGGGAATGCCCTGCCAGACCTGCGGCACATTGATTGTCAGGATGGAAGTCGGCGGCAGGGGAACACACTTTTGTCCCCAATGTCAGGCGCTGCGATGATTTCGCCCGGGACGATTCGTGTGGGCCTGACCGGAGGAATTGCCAGCGGCAAAAGTACCGTCAGTGAGTTGCTCAAACAACTCGGTGCTGTGGTTGTTGACACGGATAAAATTGCCCGGGAGATCGTACAGCCTGAGTCCGAGGCATTGCAGCGTATCCTGGAACGATACAAGCAGGAAGTTTTGAATCCGGATGGTACGCTCAGACGTGACAGGCTGGCAAAAATCATATTTGACAATCCAGAGGAAAAAAAGTGGCTGGAACAAATTTTGCATCCTTTAATCAGGCAACGAGCCGAGGAACTGGCCCGGTCGGCAGTCGAAGACGGTGCGGCTGTGGTGGTCTATGACATTCCGTTGTTGTTTGAATCCGGTTGGGACAACATGGTTGACGTTGTCTGGACAGTTTTTGTTTCACCGGAAATCCAGCGGACCCGACTACGGACCCGCGATGGATTGAGTGATGCTGAAATCTCGGCCCGACTGAACTCACAGTGGCCGATTGTCAAAAAGGCCGAAAGATCTGAAGTGGTCATCAATAATGAAGGATCGTTGGCGGAGACGAAACACCAGGTCGAAAACGCCTGGAAAGTCCTGCAGGAATTCAAGAATCTGACCGATGGCAAGGGACGGTAAGGTAAGTGTTGAGACAGACCCTGAAACTATTGTTAATTATGACTATAGCATCAACCCTGGTCCTTGTTTCCGGTTGCGGCAAAAAAGATGAAAAAACTGGCCGTTCCGGTTCATTGCCGAGCGGCGGAAAAATAAATATCGGTATTGCGATTGAACCGGAAACCTGGAATCCTCTCATTGCCGACGCAGCGGTGGTTCAAGATGTGGGGCGCCTGCTGTTTGCCGGATTGTTGATACAGAATGACAAAGGGGAATGGATCGCGGATCTGGCAAATGAAGTGCCGACTGTTCAAAATGGTGGACTCAGCAAGGATGGCATGACGATAACGTATAGGCTTAAACCGGACTTGAAATGGCAGGACGGACAAAATATAACCGCCGCGGATATCCGTTTCACCCATGACTTTGCCTTAAAAAACCGCAATCTGGTTGCATGGCGGGAGGGGTATGAAAAAATACTGTCCGTAACAACACCGGATAGTATGACCGCAGTCATTCGACTTGCTGAACCCTACCCTTATTATCTGAATCTGTTTTCATATATCCTGCCGGCGCATCGATCGGCAGATATGGCAGACATTCGGCTACAAAACTATAGCAGGTTGCCGACCGGATCCGGCCCATTTATTCTCAAGGCATGGCGACGGGGCGATGCCTTGTTGTTTGAGGCGAACCCCCTATATCATCGTGGCCGCCCTCTCCTTGATGCAATTAACTGCCGGATTGCCACAGATCGACAGATTGTTCTCAGTCAGATCAAAATTGGCGAAGTCGATCTGGTCAACCATATTGGGTATGATCAGCTGGATCAACTCCGCGCTGTGACCGGAGTCAATACATTCATTACCCGCAGTGTGATTTGGGAGCATATGGATTTCAATATTGACAATCCCCTGTTTATGGATTTGCGGGTCAGGCGGGCGATTTCTCTGGCAATCGACCGGACTTCGCTAATCGAAAAAACGCTAAATAATGCTGCATTTTATGCTTATACCGATATTCATCCTTTGTCGTGGGCTTATGATCCAAAACTGGCGACTGTCGGGAGAAATTTGGCGCAAGCCAGGCAATTGATGACAGCCGCCGGTTGGCTAGCGGGCAAAGATGGGATACTGATCCGTGAAGGCCGCAGATTCGGATTTGCTCTCACAGTTCCATCGAATGAACCGGCCCGGCAATCGGCTGCGATGGAACTGGCCCGGCAACTGCTTGAGCTGGGTGTTGACATGAAAATCCAGACAGTTGACAGCAAATTGTTTTTCGGCCAGGTTTTGCCAAATCGAAGGTTTGAGGCAGTATTGTTTGCCTGGTCCGGCAGTTCCGAGCCGGATAATTATGATTACTGGCATTCACGCCGAATCCCTTTGCCGTCGAATCGTTTCACCGGAAAAAATTATGCCGGTTGGAAGTCGATGGAGGTGGATTCGTTGCTTGAGTCCATTCGGCAAAATTTCGACATTGAATTTCGCCGGGAGAAATATCGCCGGATTCAGGAACTATTGCTGCTGGAAGTGCCGGTAATTCCGCTTTACTATCGTGCAGATGTGGCCGCAGCCAAGCGAAGCATCGAAAACTTCAGACCCAACCCGTTCTCGGGCAATTTCTGGAATGTTTGGGAATGGGGACTTCGTTAGAGGCAGTCTGAAAAGTCCTTGACGTAGATAAACCCGTGTGGTAACATATCACTTGTCAGTAAAAACTTGCGGTCGTGGCGGAACGGCAGACGCGCTAGCCTCAGGAGCTAGTGGGGGCAACCTCGTGGTGGTTCAAATCCACTCGACCGCACCAATTAATAACTGGCATTTTTATACCGATGCGGTCGTGGCGGAACGGCAGACGCACCAGCTTGAGGGGCTGGCGGGGGCAACCTCGTGGTGGTTCAAATCCACTCGACCGCACCAATAAGCAAATCAAGGCTCTCAGAGAAATCTGCGGGTCTTTTTCTTTCGTTATGGGGGTTTTCCGGGCTATGGGCGGGAGAAGCTCCATGTATTTTCCCTCTCAAGAGAAGCACGGGAAATAGAATCGCAAATCTGCGTGATAACAAAGAAATCGCCGATCGGGGACGTTGTTAAAATCCTCGGTCGGCTCCCTTTTGAGGCCTGTCACACAAAAAACGTCAAGTATTGCCCGCCGGACTCTTCTTTTCAGCAGGAAGGCTGATTGTCAGGGCAATGGCAATCACCGGAATCACGATAAGACTCTGCATGGCCACTTGAATGCTGTATACATCCGCAATCCAACCGAGTATCGGTGCAGCAATTCCGCCAATGGTCACTGCAAGGCCGATCGTTACCCCGGATGCAAAACCGACCCGGGTTGGCAGGTAGTTTTGTCCGGTTGCAATGATCGGACCATAAGTGCTGAATAACCCGAAACTGATGGGAATCAACAAAACTGTGGCCCAGAAAGTATCGTGAACGAAAGTGAATACGGCAAGCAATGGCAACATAAGCGAAAATCCTGCAATAATCATGCGGCGATAGCCGACCCAATTGGCAATACGGCCGCCGATGAGTGTCGACACGATGCCAAGGGAAAACATAATGGTTAGGGCTGCGCCGCCGGCAACGTTGGATTCATGAAGAACATTAATCCAATAGAGCGGGATGAACGTGTTAAGGCCAAAAAACAGCACGGATCGGGCGACCACCACACCGGTCAGTCGAATAAAGGGGAACCATTGATCTTCCAGAAGAGCGGGTTGTTCCTTATCCTCGGTCATTTTAGGGCCAGGTACAGAGAAGCCTCGAAATTGGAAATAGAGAAAAGGGGCCACGATCAGTGCGGGGATGGTAAAAATCAGTGTGCCGTCCAGTCCCCAGGTCATAACCGCTGAGGTAGCCAAAATCGGCCCGAAGGCAAATCCGGCGTTGCCGCCTACAGAGAACAGGCTCATTCCCAGGGCTTTATTGTCCGGTGCCAGACGGTTTACCAGTCGTGCGGCATCTGGATGAAATGCAGCGACTCCGCAGCCGCTAACCGCCACCGCAAGCAAAATCAGGGAATAACTGCCGACAACGCCGCTCAGGGCCATGCCGAAACCAGCCAGGATAATTCCTAACGGCATCAGCCAGACCTTGCTGAGCCGGTCAGAAAAATAGCCAAAAATAGGCTGGATGACGGAAGATGCGATATTGGCCGCAAATACGATGAAAGCGGCTGCGGCATAAGACAGGTGATATTGTTCAATGAAAAAAGGCAACAAGGCAGGAAGAGCCCCCTGATTAATATCTGATGCGAAATGACCCAAAGTGACCAAACTGATGGAACGAAAATTCATTTACAACCTCCACGAAAATAAATGATTGATAAGTCAAGCGTTGGAAATACATTCACGATTAAGTCAAAATATAAATAGGCATCATTTTATAGCGATTATCCTTTTACTACCTATCCGCATTGTAAAGCGATTCGTTCGCCGGAGGATTTGTTTTCGTTGATGAACCTGGAGTTCACCATCATGAACTACTGCGCCTTTTTCTCCAGCCAAAGGCTAGCATCGGTGTTCATGATGGTGGCTGCCATCCAAACCGCCTCCAGCGGGGTGAATAGGCGAGCAGCATCCTGGTAACTGGCGGCGAAGACCAGTGATCCATCCGATACGCGATAGAGTACCTGGTCTAACGTGATTAAGGTGTAAGGAACCATATCGTCTTCGTGTCGGTGTCCCCAAATCGACGCGAACAGCAGATATTCGCAACCGGCCGCCACCGCTTGGGACCGCAATTGCTCAAACTGTGAAAATGAAGCATTGTTTGAGGAATGCGCAACGAACATTCCAAACAAATCCCGGTAGGCGTCAAACAGCAGCATCTTCATGTAGGGGAAATCATCACCACCCCACTTCGATGGTAATTCATTTTGGATGCCAGCGATATAGACGCGGCCATTAGTAGCGGGACCGACCGACTGGCCGGATGCCAATTTCAGATCTAAAAATTTTTTCAACGCAAAATCGAGCTGATGCTTTTTATAGTGCCGATCGTAAGAGGGGAGTTTCGGCATTTCCCAACGGATAATCCGCCCCCATTGCAAGTAAGGGAACATAGGTCGGGGCGGAAGACGGGAGAAAATGTCACCCGTTGTTACCACTCGGGTCATATCAATGATCTTTTGGAAATATTTCGTGAAGGCTTTGTCACCCACGGCTGGCGCACCGAAAGTCACAACCCGGATTTGTTCAGGTTTGACCCCGAGACTGACCAGACGGGCACTGATCACCACGACTGCGGAACCGCCGAGACAGTGACCGGTAAGAACAATTTTCTGGTCTGGGTTGCGCAGAAGAAAATTTGCGAGAGTTTCATTGGTCCCGATCGGAGTGCGTATCGGTAAGTCGAGAATGGCCTGCGCGTGTCGGTTAAACCCGCGATGCAAGCCCATGTCCGTGTAAGGCGCCGACAAGTTGTTCTGTTTGGCAAAATTCACTTTGGCGACGTCAAAGTCGAGAATCCAGTCATTTAAACTACTACTTCCGGCCACTGCCAGCCAATAGTCCGAGGAGCTTTCACTGTTTTTTCGCCAAGAAACCAAAATTTCCGCTTCCACGGTACCCTTTTTGATAACGTAGGAAACAGATTGCCAGTTTTCCTGCTGGCGAAGGGCTTCTTGCAACAGTTCGCTTGCCCGCCCGGGAGTCGCCGCCGCATTCATCGCCATGGCACGCATCAAAAAACGTGCTTCTTCCAATTCGGTGTATGTTGCCGCTTGTGATGCTGTCGGGGAAAACAGTATAAAGCACAGGAGCAAAAGGGTGAGGAGTCCTTTGCGGCGAGCTACCGACGGGCTGAATCTTTGCGGATAGGGGCGAAAAAACCATAAACCGGTTGCCGCGGCAATGTGTTTTAGTGTATGACCGCTGAGAAGGTGGCCGGTTATTTCATAAATCTGTCGGTCTTGCAGCTCGCAAAGTTTGGCGATGACATAAAATATCCAAAGCACCCAGTAAGGGCGGCTGGACCCGGAAGATTCCGGAAAAAGCACTAAAACCAGCGGAATCAAGACAATTGCCAGAGATTGCAGCAAGAAATAAGGGCGCAAGTCGCCTTTCCCGGATTGTTCTGTATAGATCCAGTAAATAACGGTACCAGCGCTGAAGAGGATTAGCGGAAGGCAAAGAGCACAGCCTGTCCGGCAGTTGATACGGTCAGCACAGATGCCGGCGATCATGGCAGCGAAACCAATAGACATTGGCAGTCGGTCCCAAAACAGACTAGCATTATTTGGATTCCAATGGTACCAGAAGGAACCCATCCCCACAAAGACCACCGATATAAACAAGAACCGCCAGATATGTAGGGCTGGGGATTCAAACCGATTTCGCAATCGAGACCACCCAGCGATGCCGACTACGATAAAAGCAAGGTTGGATAACACGTTCAGTGCGTTGGGAATACCCCACAACTCTAAGGAGTCGGCGAAGACGTGATAGGATTGTGTTTGTGGAAACGGGTCCAATGTGGCGGTGTATGCTACCGCTCCGCAGACTACCAGCAAAAGATAAAGAGTGCGCTTTATTATCAAGGACGCCATTTTAGCACCTCCATTTCCGACTTTCCCGCGCGCAAAACAAATGAGTTTTCCGCAGGCCCATCCGGTATGCCAAAATTTCTTTGATTCTAAAGTATAGGGGCTGTTTGCAATGGAATATTTACGATACGCCAGTATCTCATAATAATATATCATTTTTCTGAAGCTATTTGTGGAAATATTCTCACTGTCATGGGTGCGTTTGGCATGGGTTCTTTTCAGGGGTTTAGTTAATAGGTATTAACTATTGGGGCTATTGAATTGGCTTCGGGAACGAAAAAAAGACTTAGGAAGATTTTACAGAGCAATAATTATATTAAAAAAAGGAATCTGGCGACTGATAAAGAATAAAGTCATATTCATACAAAAGCATGAGATACCACCTGGAGGTGACAGCACGGATGACCATAAAGAGAAATGAACACGATGCAGTCGCCAAGCTCACGGTGAATAAACTTCGCCTGCGTGCGGAAGAGCTTCGACAGGAGAGAATAGAGCAGACGCCGGAAATTACGGAAAGGCCTTCTCTTGAAGAAGCGCTCCGATTGAACCATGAACTGCAGGTTCACCAGATTGAGCTGGAGATGCAGAATAGTGAGCTGCGCCGGATGCAAATCGAACTCGAGGTTGCTCAGGCGCGATATTTCGAATTGTATGAGCTGGCTCCGGTCGGCTATTTTTTATTAGATTTCCAAGGGTTGATCATTGAAGCCAACATCACCTTTGCCGCTTTGTTGGGAGTACAGAAAAGACATCTGTTGCATCAGCCATTAACGTGGTTTATCTTCAGAGAAGACCAGGATGAGTATTACCTTCACCGAAAACTGCTTCTGGATCACGGTTCAACGCCAATACTTGAGATTCGACTGCAGAAACCCGACGGTACGCCGTTTTGGATACGGTTGGAAGAAAATTTGGTGAGCAACGAGGCCGGAGCAACCCTGACGCGCTGTATGGGCAGCGATATTACTGAATTCAAAATTGCCCAGGCTAAGTTGTTGACTGCCAACGCTGAATTGGAAGAGCGGGTGCGCCTGAGAACCCGTCAACTGGAGGAGGCCAACCAGCAGATTCGGTTGGCCTCCTCTGCCAAATCGGCCTTTCTGGCCAACATGTCCCATGAACTGCGGACGCCGCTCAATGTCATCATCGGTTTTTCCGAGGTGCTTCAGGACAAGTTGGTCGGTCCGTTGAACGAAAAGCAGGAGCAATATATCACGAATGTTGTAATCAGCGGTAAACACCTGTTGAACTTGATTAACGATGTCCTTGACCTCAGCAAAGTGGAATCAGGACATATGGAACTCGAACTCAGCCCGGTTCAATTTTCGCACCTCTGTCAGGAGATCGTCGACCTGTTCCATGAAAGGTCGCACAAACAAGGAATTTCCTTGCAGTATGCCGTTGACATTGCGGCGGATGAAGTAATGTTGGCGGACCCGCGAAAATTTAGACAGATTTTATTTAATTTGGTCGACAATGGCGTCAAGTTCAACCGGTCGGGGGGGTCCGTATCGGTCAGGCTGGATCGGGTGGACAATGAGGCGGGTGCGTTCTGGCGGATTGTGGTGGAGGATACCGGCATTGGAATCGCAGCGCAGGATATTTTAAAGCTGTTTAAACCTTTCAGCCAAATATCCCAGGGTTATACAAATCCGGGAGAAGGCACTGGCCTGGGGCTGGCTCTGACAAAGCGCCTTGTGGAGCTACATGGCGGCGAGATTCATGTGGAGAGCGAGTTCGGCAAAGGGAGCCGTTTTATCGTATTGATTCCTATTCAGTGATTCCCACCTCTGAGCGTAGCGAAAGGAATGTTGACAAATATGAAAGTTTTAGCACTTAACGGAAGTCCGCAGCGTGACGGAAACACTGCCGCCAGCATCGGGATTGTACTTGCCGGTTTGGAAAAACACGGAATCGAGACCGAGCTGGTTCAAGTAGGGGGATCGTTGCTTCACGGTTGCAAAGCCTGCTATGCATGTCATATGACCAAGTCGGGGCGATGCGCAGTGACTTCGGATCCCATGAACGAATGGATTGAAAAGATGATGACCGCGGATGGGATTCTGCTCGGATCACCGGTTTATTTCTACGATGTGTCAAGTGAAATGATCGCGCTGATAGACAGAGCCGGCTTTGTAGCCAGAGGAAATGACCGTATGTTCAAGCATAAAGTTGGCGCCGCACTGGTTGTTAAGCGGCGAACCGGTGCGGTGCATGCGCTGGATACCCTGAACCATTTTTTTTCCTCCATGCAGATGTTCATTGTCGGCGGGTCAAACAACCTGATCGCAGACAAAGCTGTCGGCGTGGAGAACGATGCCGAAGGCATTCGGAATATGCAGATACTTGGTGAGAATATGGCGTTGCTGTTGAAAATGAGAAATTCTTTTCAGTATTTGTAATGGCGGATTCCGGCGTTCAGGGTGATGATGAGAAGTTGATCTTTCTGAAGGAAATTAAGGCTTCACCGCAGAATAGAACCATATGGAGGAGACGTTATGAAAAGATTTTCTCTTTGCGGATTATTCGTCATTTTGATTTTTGTCGGGTTTTCGATATCGGTATCCGCAAGTGAAAATAAAGTTGAACTTACGGAAAAATGCCGAAAACACGTTCAGTCATTTGAGTATTCGGATGCCCTGGTGACCTGCGGACGGGCAATCAAGTTGGATGAAAAACTCGCTGACGCTTATTTTTGGCGGGGAATCGCTTTGGTTGCCACTAGGCAGTATGAGGCGGCCATCAGGGATTTTAACCATGTTCTCAGTCTCAATTCAAATGATGTGCAGGCTTTGAGCAACCGGGGGTTGGTATATCGAAGACTCAAGCAATATGATCTGGCGTTGGCTGATCTGAATAAAGCGATTGAAATTGACCCCGCTTATTCTGCTGCCTGGCTCAGCAGAGGAACGGTGTTTGCCCAGTTGGACCAGTGGGAGGATGCTGTGCTGGATTATTCACGGGGAATCGGATTGAATCCGAAGAATTTCACGGCTTATCACAACCGCGGAATTGCCTATGAACAAGTAGGCCAAAAACAGGAGGCGCTGCAAGATTTTCGTACTTATCTGCGTATGGCGCCTGCCGGAGATATGCTGCGGGCATCAGTGGAACAGCGGATTAAAACACTGGAGGAGAATCAATGACTCATACCTATTATCCACAAGGGATCTGTGCCACAGAAATTCGTTTTGATATAGTGGATGGAATTGTGGTCAACTTGAAGTTTTCTGATGGCTGCGAAGGAAATCTTGCCGCTGTCAGCCGTTTGGTTACCGGAATGAGAGTTACCGATGTGATCGATAAATTGGCCGGGCTTCCCTGTGAAGGCAAAGATACTTCCTGTCCAGATCAACTGTCCCGGGCGCTCGCCGAGTGGAAGGCCGGGAATTAATCCTGAATGGGTTCGCGTCACCAAAAAATTGTATAAGGAGGCAGTAAAATGTTTGAGAAGATCCTTGTTCCCCTTGATGGTTCAGAGATGGCGTGGCGGGCTCTGGAACAGGCCCGGGCACTGGGTGAAAAATTTAGCAGCGAAATCACCATGATGCATGTTGTTCAACCCTATAACACGATTCCCAGTATTGACGGGTCTCCATTGTTCATCCCACGGGACATCGACGAAATCCAGCAGACAGGCAAGGTATTGCTCGCGCAGGCTGAGGAGAAAATGACGGGCTATCAGTTCCCGATGGAAACCAAGATAGAGTTCGGTTATCCGGCTGAACGAATCCTGAACATGGCCGAAGAAGGAACCTTTGGACTGGTCGTTATCGGCCACCGTGGACTTAGCGGAATTGCAGAATTTCTGCTTGGCGGCGTGGTGTCCCGAGTTACCCAACACTCCAAAGTGCCTGTATTGATTGTGAAATAGGAGGGATGGAACAGGTGCCGGGCAAGAAGTATCTGGCCAGTTTTTTGTTCTGCATCGTACTGCTTTTGAATCCGATTGCCTGGGCGTCCCCCATCCGATACTCGCTTGGCGATTCAGGACTGGCAGTGGCACAAATCCAGGCCGGACTAAAGGATGCCGGATATTTTGGCGGGCAGGTCGATGGAAAATTTTCCAACCTGACAAGGCAGGCGGTTGTTAATTTCCAAAAGGCGGCCGGCCTGAAAGCGGACGGCGTGGTTGAGGCAAAAACCTTTAAGGCCCTTACCGGAAAGGATATTCCGCGTTCAGCAACTAAATCGCCTGGGCAGACACTGACTGAACCGGACCGGAAAGCTTCGGCGATATTGGCAACGGCTTTGTCTTACCACGGGGTTAAATACCGTTTCGGCGGGTCATCTCCTGTCGGTTTTGA
>Ga0351907_1174_pt1 | contig 11073 bp, 22 predicted proteins | sample BONcelHT113001E6_FD_206861 | JGI IMG/M metagenome (GOLD analysis project Ga0351907, IMG submission 206861) | Enriched cells from coal bed in the Powder River Basin, Montana, United States - BONCAT cells T11 rep1 HSBNCT.T11.300.1.E6 ... | reverse complement strand
AAATAAGTGAAGAATACAATCATAACAGCATAAAGTGCCGTTTGGAAGGGCGTACCCCATTCAAACCATGCGGTAATCGTTTTGACCCAACCTACATCAACAAACTGTCCGATCGTAACCGGGAACATCAGAACTGACGATGCGAAAATGATGGGAATTACGCCGGCCTGATTTACTCGCAATGGAATATGCGTTGAGTGGCCGCCATACATTTTCCGGCCAACCAGTCGCTTTGCATACTGAACCGGAACCTTGCGGTGACCTTGCGAAATCGCAATAACAAAAACAATCATTGCAACAGCAATTATTATAAACAGAATAACATTGAAAATAGAAATGGTCCCGGCTTTCAAATATTCGAAAATCACGTAAAGGCCATCGGGCAGACGCGAAACGATTCCTGCGAAGATAATCAGCGAAATCCCGTTCCCAATGCCTTTTTCGGTGATCTGTTCGCCAATCCACATAAGAAATACGGTTCCGGCAGTCAGCGTCAACGCTATCAATAGTATCGGACCCATTCCGGGGTTAATGATAGCATGTTTCAATCCGAAAGACATCCCAAGCGCTTGAATAAAACCCAGAACTACAGTTCCATAACGGGTAATCTGAGAAATTTTCTTGCGCCCTTCTTCTCCCTCTTTGGACCACTGTTCAAATTGGGGAACTACAACCGTCAGCAACTGCATAATGATTGAAGCGTTGATGTACGGTGTAATACTCATGGCGAAAATTGAAAACTTACTCAGGGCGCCGCCCGAAAACAAATCCAACAAGCCCAGTAGATTTCCCGTATTGAACATTTGCTCAATCACAGAGGCATTGACACCGGGGACCGGAATGTGAATACCCACCCTGAATACAATAAACATAGCCAAGGTGAATACCACTTTTTGTCGCAATTCTGGAATTCTAAGCACATTGGCCAATGCAGCCAGCACTTAAATCACCTCGACTTTTCCACCGGCTGCCTCGATCTTGGCAGCAGCAGCCTTGGTAAAACCATTTGCCCGAACGGTAAGCGCTTTTTCCAGCTCACCATTGCCAAGAATCCTCAGGCCGTCGCGAACCTTTTTAATAATCCCTGCCTCAACAAGGACTACCAAGTCGACGACTTCACCGACTTCAAAGCCGTTGAGGGAACTAACATTGACCTCTGCAAACTGCAGGGCAAACTTATTGGTAAACCCTCGTTTAGGAAGTCTCAAATATAATGGTTTTTGCCCACCTTCAAAACCAGGCCGCTTTCCGCCACCAGCTCGCGAACCCTGACCCTTGTGCCCGCGTCCTGAGGTTTTCCCCAGACCGGAGCCCAAGCCACGTCCGACACGGGTTCTGGTTGTCTTGCTTCCTGGTGCGGGAGACAATTCATGCAACTTCATCGCTTGCGCCTCCTCGTACTGCTATTCTTTAAGTTCTTCGACCGAAACCAGATGTTCAACCTTACGGATCATACCCCGAATAGTCGGTGTATCTTCCTGGAGAACCGATTGATGTATCTTGGTCAGGCCAAGAACACGAACTGTCGACTTTTGATCATCAGGCCTGCCGATAAGGCTTCGCTTCAGAACAATCTTTAATTTCGCAGCCATGCAATTCCCTCCTACCCCAATATCTCCTGAATGGTTTTGCCACGCATCTTCGCAACATCTTCAACGCGTTTGAGTTGCTGCAGGCCTGTCAATGTGGCGCGAACCATGTTGTTGGCATTGGACGAGCCCAGAGACTTGGTAAGTATGTCACGAATTCCAGCCAACTCGAGTACTGCACGGGCCGGACCTCCGGCAATAACGCCAGTTCCTTCTGATGCCGGTTTGAGCAACACTTTTCCTGAACCGAAAACACCCGTGATCAGATGGGGGATGGTGGTTCCAACCAAAGGAACCTGAATCAAGTTTTTCTTTGCATCTTCGACGCCTTTTCGGATGGCTTCCGGTACTTCGGAGGCTTTGCCCAACCCGGCTCCAACGAAACCGTTGGAATCACCTACGACAACCAGCGCGCTAAACGAAAAACGGCGACCCCCTTTGACAACTTTTGCCACACGATTTATGAATACGACTTTTTCTTTTAAATCCAGTTTTGTGGGGTCAATTCTTGCCACTGTTTTCCCTCCTCCGCCTTAGAATTCAAGGCCCGCTTCACGGGCTGCAGCAGCCAATGCCGCCACACGGCCGTGGTAAAGATAACCGCCACGATCAAAAACGACTTTGCTGATGCCTTTGGCCAATGCTCGTTCCGCAACGGTTTTACCGACTGCTTGAGCTGCGTTGATATTACCGCCATAATTTAGCATAGCGCCAACTTCTTTGTCCATCGTGCTGGCAGAAACCAACGTGGTGCCAGTTTCGTCATTGATGATTTGTGCATAAATATGGTTCAGACTACGAAAAACATTCAGCCGCGGACGTTCTTGCGTACCCGACAGGTTTTTGCGAACCCTGGAATGGCGCTTCATACGCGAAATGTTTTTATCCGGCTTTTGAAGCAAGTCTGTTCACTCCCTTCTGCTAAGCAAATATTACTTCTTGCCTTTGGCTCCGGCCTTACCGACTTTACGTCGGACAATCTCGCCTTCGTATTTGATCCCTTTACCCTTATAAGGCTCAGGCTCGCGATACGAGCGGATTTTAGCCGCGAAAGAACCCACTGCTTCCTTGCTGATACTGGAAACAACGATTCGGTTCGGTTGTGGAACATCGATAGTAACGCCCGTCGGGGGCTCCAATTCCAATGGATGGGAAAATCCCAACGTAAGATTAAGTTTTGTGCCTGCCTTGGCTGCACGATAACCTACGCCGTTAATTTCCAAAGTTCGAGTAAAACCGGTAGTTACACCTGTAACCATATTTGCGATCAATGTACGGGTCAACCCGTGCATGGACCGATGTTCCTTGTTGTCAGTCGGTCGTTCAACAGTTAACGTTGAATTCTCCAACTTTAAAATCATATCCTTATTGAGCAGCCTGCCGATGTCTCCCTTAGGGCCTTTTACCGAAACATAAGATCCTTCGATCTTTACTTCAACACCTGCCGGAATCACAATAGGCTGTCGACCAATCCTTGACATTATCGCACCTCCTTTGTTCTCGCCGTCTTAATGTTTACCAGACAAAGGCCAGCACTTCGCCGCCCAGGCCATTTTTGCGGGCCTGCTTGTCTGACATTAACCCCTGAGACGTCGAAATGATTGCAATCCCAAGCCCGCCGAGAACTTTCGGCAGCTGTTCATTTTTCGCATACACCCTGAGGCCTGGCTTTGAAATACGTTTAATGCCGGTGATTACTCGGTCGCGTTCCGGCCCATATTTCAAACTGACCCTCAATAGACCCTGCTTCCCGTCAGCAAGCGTCTCAAAATCCTTAACAAATCCTTCTTCTTTAAGAATTTGAACGATCGCCCGCTTAATTTTTGAGGCAGGAATTTCGACCTTATCATGATGCACAAGATTCGCATTTCGGATGCGTGTAAGCAAGTCCGCGATCGGATCCGTCATTACCATTGAATAGTACCTCCTTCCTGATGGACATTACCAGCTTGCCTTCGTAACTCCAGGCACAAACCCTTTGTAGCTGAGTTCACGGAAGCAGATCCTGCAAATCTCGAATTTACGCATATACCCATGTGGGCGACCACAAAGTTTGCAGCGATTGTGGTGACGTACTTTGAATTTTGGGCCCTTTTTCCATTGCTCGATCAACGCCTTTTTGGCCATTACACTTACCTCCCCATCGCTACGCGCTGAACGGCATGCCCATAAGTTTGAGCAATTCCCGCGCTTCTTCATCGGTGTTGGCGGATGTTACGATGGTTATATCCATTCCACGGATTTTGTCGATTTTATCATATTCCATTTCGGGAAAAATCAACTGTTCCTTGACTCCGAGCGTATAATTGCCGCGACCGTCGAAGGCTTTCGGGCTGATACCACGAAAATCCCGAACTCTGGGCAATGCAACGTTCAAAAGTTTATCCATGAAATGATACATCCGTTCGCCCCGTAATGTAACCTTGGTCCCAATAGCCATCCCTTCTCGGAGCTTAAACGCCGAAATGGATTTCTTAGCCTTGGTCACAATAGGTTTCTGTCCGGAAATCTGCGTCAGATCTGCCACCGCTGCGTCAAGCGACTTTGGGTTTCCCACGGCCTCACTAACACCCATGTTAATTACAACTTTCTCAACTTTGGGAATTTCCATAACATTTTTATAGTCAAACTTCTTCATCATCGCCGGAGCGACTTCCTGGCTGTAAAAATCTTTCAGTCTCGCCATGCATCATACCTCCCTTCTGAGCGGATTATTTTTCTTTATCGATGATCTCGCCGCATTTCTTACAAGTGCGAGCCATTGACCCACTTGCCAATGCGGTCTTTTTGATCCGGGTAGGTTTGTCGCATGACGGACAAATCAACATCAGTTTTGATGAGTTAAGCGCAGCTTCCTTAACCAAAATTCCCCCTTGAGGCATTTTCTGGCTAGCTTTGGTATGGCGCTTGACTTTATTGACGCCCTCAACAACGACTTTGCCTTTACGGGGCAATGCTTCAAGAACTTTGCCCTTTTTCCCTTTATCTTTTCCGGAAAGAACGACAACTGTGTCGCCTTTTTTGACGTGCAACTTAATGATTTCAGCCAACGTAGGCACCCCTCTCGCTTAAAGTACTTCCGGGGCCAGCGAGATGATCTTCATAAAATCTTTCTCACGAAGTTCTCTGGCGACCGGTCCAAAAATGCGGGTTCCTTTGGGGCTCTTATCATCCTTGATGATAACCGCGGCATTTTCGTCAAAACGGATAAAGGATCCGTCTTCGCGACGAAGGCCCTTCTTGGAACGAACGATTACGGCTTTTACCACATCGCCCTTCTTCACCACGCCACCGGGTGAAGCGGCTTTAACTGAAGCTACAATGACATCACCAATATTGGCAACTCGCCGGAAGGATCCCCCCATCACTCGAATGCAGAGAATTTCTTTTGCGCCTGTATTATCAGCAACACTAAGTCTTGTTTCCTGTTGAATCATGCCATACCCTCCTTTGGTCCCAGGTGGCTATTTCGCTTTTTCGACAATTTCAACTACACGCCAACGCTTGTCTTTGGAGATGGGTCGAGTTTCCATAATTCTTACTTTGTCTCCAACGTTGCTTTCATTGCTCTCATCATGCGCTTTAAACTTTTCTGTCTGCCGAACAGACTTTGAGTATAATGAGTGTTGTACTAGACGTTCTACAGCAACGACAACTGTTTTCTCCATTTTGTTGCTGACAACTGTACCGGTTCTTGTTTTTCGTTCATTTCTATCCGTCATTTTTCCGTAGCCTCCTTCCTTTGAGAAGACTCTAAGCCCGTTGGGCTTTGATCTCAGTTTCTCGTTGGATTGTTTTAATTCTGGCAATCGCTTTCTTGACCTCGCGAATCCGCATCGGGTTTTCCAGCTGTCCAGTCGCGATCTGGAAGCGAAGATTAAACAATTCTTCCTTTAAGCCGGCAATTTTCTGATCCAGTTCAGCATTGTTCATATCTCTGATTTCTTTAGCCTTCATCAATCTCGCCACCTGCTTCCACATCGAGCTGACCGGCCTTAGCGCCTATAACAAACTTGGTCTTGATAGGCAACTTGTGCGCAGCGAGCCGAAACGCTTCTCTCGCAACTTCTTCACTGACTCCGGCCATCTCAAACATAATTCTGCCTGGTTTAACAACTGCAACCCAATATTCAGGAGATCCTTTGCCGCTACCCATACGAGTTTCGGCCGGTTTTGAAGTAACGGGCTTGTCAGGGAAAATTTTGATCCAAACCTGACCGCCACGTTTAATGTAACGAGTCATGGCGATACGCGCCGCTTCAATCTGACGGTTTGTTATCCATGAAGGCTCAAGTGCGGCAAGGCCATATTCACCGAAAGCAACTGTGTTGCCCCTATTGGCATTACCTTTCATCCGACCGCGGAACTGCTTGCGATGTTTTACTCTTTTTGGCAGTAACATTAGTTTCCAGCCCCCTCACTCTGAGGATTCGGCGCTTGCTGTTTGCTCGCTTTTGCTACCGGTAATACTTCTCCCCGATAAATCCAAACCTTTACCCCGATCCGCCCAAATGTTGTATGAGCTTCAGCAGTTCCGTATTGAATATCGGCTCGCAAAGTATGCAATGGAATACTGCCTTCACGGTAGGATTCGGTCCGTGCAATTTCTGCACCGCCGAGTCGTCCGGCAACCATCACTTTGATACCTTTAGCACCAATTCGCATGGTTCGACCGACCGTTTGCTTCATCACGCGACGAAAAGCCATTCGCTTTTCCAATTGCGCAGCCACATTTGCTGCCACAAGGGTGGCGTCCATCTCTGCTTGCTTGATTTCCGCAATATTTACGTCGATGGTTTTGTCTGTCAGCTTTTTCAAAGCTTTTTTCAATTCTTCTATGCTGGCCCCACCGCGACCAATAACCATGCCTGGTTTCGCAGTATGCAGGGTCACTTTGATCCGGTTGGCTGCCCGCTCAATCTCAACTTTAGCAAGACTGGCCGTCGCCAATTTGACATCGAGAAATTTTCTGATCTTCATGTCTTCATGAAGATTGGTTGCATAGTCTTTATCAGCGTACCACCGTGCATCCCATGTCTTGATGATACCGATGCGAAGACCATGCGGATTGACTTTCTGTCCCACTGCGCTTCCCTCCTCCGCCTCGTTATCTTTCCTTAACTACAACGGTCACATGACTGCTGCGTTTAAGGATTTTGAATGCCTGTCCCCGGGATCGGGGATGTATCCTTTTCATTGTAGGCCCCTGATCCACAAAAGCCGCAGACACGTACAGAGCATCCGAGTTCATGTCATAATTGTGCTCCGCGTTGGCAATCGCTGACTTTAAGGCTTTGAAGATAACATCTGAAGCGACTTTGGGTGTGTTTTTCAAAACAGCCAACGCTTCCGTGACATTTTTGCCTCGAATCAAATCGATTACTATACGAACTTTACGCGGCGCAATCCGCACATATTTGGCAATCGCCTTTGCTTCCACGAATTAACCCCCTTTTTGAAAGCTGACTATTTGGTACCTTTAACACCTGAAGCCCGTTCAGCTTTTGAACCGTGCCCTCTAAACGTACGGGTTGGAGCAAATTCACCCAACTTGTGCCCGACCATGTCTTCAGTAATATAAACCGGCACATGCTTTCTTCCGTCATGAACAGCAATCGTATGTCCAACGAAAGAAGGCAGGATGGTGGAACTCCGTGACCACGTCTTGACCACTTTCTTTTCGTTCTTTTCGTTCATGACCGATATTTTTTTCATCACACTGGCATGAACATAAGGTCCTTTTTTGACCGATCTTGACATTATACGGCGACCTCCTTTCTTCCTCCGCTATTTCGTGCGATGACTGACAATAAGTTTTTCCGAGGCCTTTTTCTTCGAACGGGTTTTGGTACCCATTGCGCATTTGCCCCATTTAGTGACCGGGTTTTTGCGTCCGACCGGAGATCGCCCTTCGCCACCACCATGAGGATGATCGCAGGGATTCATTGCAACACCACGGTTGGCAGGCCGTATTCCCAACCAACGCGAGCGACCGGCTTTACCAATGGTAATATTTTCGTGCTCATGGTTGCCAATCAATCCAATGCTGGCCCGACAATTCACATGAACTTTGCGGACTTCACCAGAAGGCAGCCGCAGCAAAGCCTGTTCATTTTCTTTGGCCATCAATTGGGCTGAGGTTCCGGCTGAACGAACCATCTGTCCGCCTTTGCCAATTTTCAGCTCAACATTATGGACCAGTGTGCCGACAGGAATATTCCGCAATGGCAGGGCATTACCCACCTTGATGTCAGCATCCGGTCCACTTAGAAGCTTGTCGCCGACCTTCAACCCTTCAGGAGCCAGAATGTAGCGCTTTTCGCCGTCTGCATAAAAGAGAAGCGCAATCCTCGCAGAACGATTCGGATCATATTCGATCGTTGCTACCGTGGCCGGAATACCATCCTTGATCCGTTTAAAGTCAATAATACGATACAGTCTCTTATGACCGCCACCCTGATGGCGAACGGTAAGACGACCCTGATTATTACGGCCGCCACTACGGCGAACGATCTCGGTCAGGGATTTTTCGGGCTTGCTTGCCGTAATTTCATCAAAGCTGGAACTCGTCATTTGCCGTCTACCAGCTGTGTACGGTTTAAAACTCTTTACTGCCATGAGTGATCCTCCTCATCAACCGCCCGAAGGCTTAGACTCCCTCAAAGAATTCAATGCGCTGTCCTGGCGCTACTTTTACGATGGCCTTTTTAATGTCAGGCCGTTTTCCCGAATGCTTGCCCATCCGCTTGACTTTCCCCAAAACCCGAATTGTATTAACATCCATTACCTTTACTTTAAAGATGGATTCTACCGCTTGGCGGATTTCAACTTTGTTTGCGGTAAGCGGTACTATAAAAGTATACTTGTTTTCCTGCATCCCGGTATTGGATTTTTCCGTAATCAACGGACGAATCAAGACATCGCGCATGTTAGTCATTATGCCAGCACCTCCTCGATTTGGGCAATGGCATCTCTCGTAACAAAGACCCGGTTATGGTTCAACAGATCATATACGTTGATCCCTTTGGAAGTAATCGTCAGCACACCTTGCAGATTACCAGCCGATTTCATAACCGTTGCATTTTGCTCCGCCAGAACCACCAGCGATTTTCCTTCGGCGGCCTTAAATCCGTCGAGGAACTGGACCATGTTCTTTGTCTTGATTTCAGCAAATTGAAGATCCTCCAGCACTAGCAACTCGCCGGCATTCACTTTTGCAGTAAGAGCCGATCTTAACGCCAGACGACGAACTTTCCGTGGCATTGAGATGGTGTATTTGCGGGGATGCGGTCCAAAGACCACGCCGCCGCCAACCCAAAGTGGAGAACGGATGGTTCCGGCACGAGCGCGACCAGTCCCCTTCTGTTTCCAGGGTTTTCTGCCGCCTCCTCGAACAAATGAACGGGTTTTGGTAGCAGCATTGCCTTGCCGCTGATTGTTAAGCTGCATCGTCACCGCCTGGTGCAATACCGCAGCATTAACTTCACAGCCGAAAACCCAGTCATTCAAGTCAATTTCACCGGTCTTTTGTCCGGACATATTATATAGGGCTACATTTGGCATGAATTATTTCCTCCTTTCCAAACAAGGGATGTCGATACTATTTTCCAGCTTTCGTTACTGCCGCTTTGCGCGGCTTAACGGTGTTTTTGATCATGACCCAACCGTTCTTTGGTCCAGGGATAGCACCCTTAATCAGAATAAGGTTTCTTTCCGCATCGACCCTGGCGACTGTGAGACGCTGAACGGTAACCCGCTCGCCACCCATTCGACCTGGCAATTTTTTGCCTTTGAACACCTTTCCGCCGCCACCGCTGATTCTCGGTCCCATGGAACCAGGTTCGCGATGCGATTTTGAACCGTGAGCCATTGGCCCGCGCGAAAAATTGTGCCGTTTGATTGTTCCCGCAAACCCCTTGCCCTTGGAAGTGCCAACCACGTCGACTATTTCACCTTCCGCAAAAATATCGACCGTGATCGAATCGCCAAGTTTTTGCTCCGGTGCATCGGACAAACGAATTTCACGAATAACCCGGACTGGCTTGATGTTTGCTTTTTCGAAATGACCTTTTTGCGGTTTTGTCACACTCTTATCTTTAACAACGCCGACCCCAATTTGTATCGCGTTGTAGCCATCACTGTCCACACTCTTGACTTGCGCTATAAGATTGGGGTTAGCTTCAACCACTGTAACCGGAACTACCTTGCCATCTTTTGTAAAGATTTGCGTCATACCGACTTTTTTTCCCAAAATGCCTTTAGTCACGATTGCCCCCCCCTTACAGCTTGATTTCGATATCTACGCCAGCCGGCAGGTCGAGTCGCATCAAAGCATCGACTGTCTTTGGCGTGGGTTCGAGAATATCAATTAAACGCTTGTGCGTACGCATTTCAAATTGTTCACGAGAATCTTTATTGACATGCGGAGACCGCAAAATAGTGAAGATGTTCTTCTCTGTCGGCAGGGGAATCGGCCCCGAGACCAAAGCACCCGTGCGTTTTGCAGTTTCGACGATTTTAACCGCGCTTTGATCTAAAGCTTTATGATCATAAGCTTTTAAGCGGATTCTGATTTTTTGTTGTCTTGCCACTTCTTTTTCCTCCTCGTCGTCCAGTTTCAGGAACGGACTTGCTCGGCGGGAATTCCCCGGTCTTTTGCCGGCAACCTCCCGTTTCATCGCAGTGCGTCTACGCTATTAAGTCAAACTATAGGGGTGTGCTTCCACACCCCTATAAGACAGGTGCTAGGCGTTTATTGCAGTAACAACTCCGGCGCCAACGGTGCGGCCGCCCTCTCGGATCGCGAAACGCAATCCTTCTTCTATCGCAATCGTTGTGATCAGTTCGATGTCCATCTGGATGTTGTCTCCAGGCATTACCATTTCCGTTCCCTCCGGAAGATGGGCCACGCCGGTCACATCCGTGGTCCGGAAGTAGAATTGCGGCCGATATCCATTGAAGAATGGAGTATGGCGTCCGCCCTCTTCTTTCGTCAGGATGTACACTTCACCCTTGAATTTTGTGTGCGGCTTGATCGATCCCGGCTTGGCCAATACCTGGCCCCGCTCGACATCTTTCCGCTCCACGCCACGCAGCAGTGCGCCAATGTTGTCACCAGCCATCGCCTGATCAAGCAATTTGCGGAACATTTCCACGCCAGTACATACTGTCGAACGCGGTTTTTCCGTCAATCCGACGATTTCGATCGTGTCGCTCACCTTGACCACGCCACGCTCTACGCGTCCCGTTGCCACCGTACCGCGACCGGTGATCGTGAATACGTCTTCCACCGGCATCAGGAAAGGTTTGTCGACGGCACGCTCCGGCATGGGAATGTAGGAGTCGACTGCCGCCATCAGTTCATGCACTTTGCCGCACCATTCGCATTCTTTCTTGCCGCAGCCGCATTCGAGCATTTTCAGCGCCGATCCCGAAACAAACGGGATCTCATCGCCAGGGAAGTCATAGCTTGACAGCAATTCCC
>Ga0351907_1219_pt1 | contig 11188 bp, 10 predicted proteins | sample BONcelHT113001E6_FD_206861 | JGI IMG/M metagenome (GOLD analysis project Ga0351907, IMG submission 206861) | Enriched cells from coal bed in the Powder River Basin, Montana, United States - BONCAT cells T11 rep1 HSBNCT.T11.300.1.E6 ... | reverse complement strand
ATTTTATACCGAATAGAAGAAGGGATTCTTATCATGCTCACTCATACCAATCCGGTTCAGAGGATAAATCTCCCCCATGTCTTATTTCTAGATCTGGAAGAAGGTGATATGATCGAGAAAAATCATGAGATCACTCAGGAACAGCGGGATAGGATATTTCAGATTCGGGGGGAGTTGAATAAGGTCGAACTGTAAGCCGGATTATTTATAATAAAATCAAAATGTATCAGAAATAAGGAACGGGGTTTAAAAAAATGATATTTAGTTAAATGTTCCAGATAGAACTTGCCCGCCTGGAACACTTATTGCGGCACCATTAGCTTGAGTATAGGTAATAAGTCCGGCAGATCTAAAAGTCAGGGTCACAATATCGCCATTAATCATTCTCTCCCCTAACGGTTTATCAGTGGCAAAGAGATAATATAACTCAAGTGTTGATGTCAAACTATTTGCCAAATCACCGTAATTGGTGACGAGAATGACAGTCTGTCCATCCGTTCCCCAACCATTTTCCCTCACCGTGCTTGTAGTATCAATTGCCTGGATGACATTACCTGTGATAGTGATGTCATCACCTTCATATAAATCCGGGTTTCTCAACAATGCAGTATAGGGGATATTAGTGTTTGTATTAATGGTTCCACTTGAAAGTCCTTTACTGGTTGTCGATGAAGACTCTAATGTGACACTCCCCACAAATGATGTAGTTTTTCCAGAATACTCCGACCCATCAGGAGCTCGGAAATTATCTTTGATACCATTTACATTGCAATCTATCCATACGGCATAAAACCCAGGTGCATAGAGAGGTTGTCCGTTTATGTCTGTAGCAGCAGTGTTCCACCCATCATTTAGTGCCAATTTCGAGTGATTATCCCCTTCACCAACCCAGAACCAGGTTTCTTTATTGACAGTTTGCCCTTTGAGTCCCCGGATATTTCCATTGTTTCCAGCGAGTTCCTTAATATCTCCTCCGGTAACAGAAAATACACTTATGGTAAATGGAGCATCTTCTACTTTGTACCCAGCACGGGTGGCTATGCTCTGCATGTTGGTCTCTACGAGGAAGTTAACATAATTACCAACCGGAATAGACTTGTCAGTAATTTCCTCACCGGTGGTTGAATCCCAGATCTGAAGAATGAGGGAAGGCTCCTTCACGTTGAATGCAGGAGCGGCCTTATTCCCATTAATCCATTGATACCAGATACCCGTTTTATCAGAGAAAATTTCCGGGGAGAGGTAGAAATTAGTTACATCTGTTATCGATTCTATGCTTGTTGGTTGGTCTATATTCGGGTTTCTCCCTGACTCCCACCATGCGATCTGTTTAGCGTGCCCGGTGGCTGCAGACACATCTAAATTTTTTTCACCTAAAAAAATGTCGCCTCCCTGAGAGATCTTGTTGATTGTTGCTGCTACCGGAAATACAAGGCAAATACACAGTATTAGAGCAAAAACTGAAATAAATCTAAATCTCATAATTTTCACATAATGATAGGGCGTTGATTATAATGTAATTATTGATATGATATATTTGAAAAGTCTCTCTTTTTAATTTTCCTTTTAGAAGGAAGGAATAATTGTTGTAATAGAGAACATTCCATCAAAGTGATCTTTAGCCCCATTAAGTCCGAGAGTCTGAAAGGCAGTGTTACAGACCCTAATGAGATAATGCAGGTAAAATAGACACAATTATATACTTTTGCGGCGACCGATGCAAGCGTCGGATTTATGAGAGGATATGCAATCCCCTCTACAAAGTATCCAAGAAAACCTTGGAACGTGGCATGACCAACTTCTTTCTTACGACTTTATTCTTGAGATGGCCCGTGAAACTGGATTTGTTAAGCGTTTCCGAAAACTTGATCCAGCATACCTTGTTTATATTCTCATTTTTGGGAATAGTAGTCACATCAGGCCCACTTTTGAAGAGATTTACCGGAGATATGTTCCCTTTATTCTTTACTCTTCGTATTAATATTTATAAAATAACTCTTCAATATCTGATATTCTCGATATACGCATAAATATAGATTGTACTCCTTTCTTCAAAGCATGATAATGCATTCCTTCATCATCGGTAAAGAGTGGAATTTTCTCTTGGTATGCAAGTGCTATAAAATATGAATCAAAACCCGAACAACTTTGAGATTCAGCGATTTTCCATGAATCATGAAAGAGTTCATCTTCAGAGACAAGGGTACTTGTTGAATAAAGTCGGGATGTAATCTTCTGGCTGGTTTGTACATCAGTAAACCGACGGGAAACTGCAGCTACTTCAACGATACTTACTTTTGGTAATAAGATTTCAATAGCTTGTTCTTCAATGATCTTGAAAAGAAATATGCATTTTTGATGAGTGACAATTTCACGATTATATATTTCTAAAGGGAGAGAATGCTTTGGTGGAAAAAAGCCCTTGATAATCACTGATGAGTCAAGAACACACTTATTCATAATATTTTTTATGCCGAATCTCATCCATAACTGAATCAATATTTTCAGAGGCTTGGATTTCCCCTAATTCCTGGGTCAGACTATATAATCCCGGTTCTATTCGTAATGTTATTACATCCCCATCATGGAAAGGAATCGGTTCTAATGGTTTTATATGTTCTCCAATGACCTTAGCTCGAATTATCATGTTTTACACTCTCCTTATGAGTTTTGGATAAATATTTTTTTATTCGGCGTTAATACAATCTTATTAGTCATTTCAGGTAATTATGTGTATGGTAATCAGGGGGGGAATTTATAAATATTGAAATTTATTACTCCTGGTTGCTTAAAAATATCTATTGTTGTACCTTCAAATGCAAAAAATATTAAATGTGTATCCCCTTTTCCATCGATCATTGATATGTTCCCTGCCCACACCCTGATCCATCACTACAGTATTACTCACCTAAATTCCCCACTCTTACATTTCTATCCTTGTACAGTGGAAAAAATGGAGATAATCATCAAGAAGAAATAGTAACTGAGCGAGGCATCCGGCTTGCCAAGGACGACAAAAAGGAAGAAGCATGGGAAGTATTCAGCGAATGAGGGAGGGGGCACGGGAACTTGGCTATCCTGAACCGAAATTCGAGATTGACGGATTCTTTACCGTCACATTTCTCCCGATGATCAGAACTGATACGAAAGACCGGCACCAGGATGGCACTAAGACGGCACTAAGTGGGCACTAAGTGAGGAGAAGAGAGACCTCCTTACAGTTTGCCAGCATGAGAGCACATTAGTTGAATTACTCAATAATCTTGGAAGATCAGACCGGACAAAATTCCGAAAAAATGTGCTGATGCCCCTTATTTTGGACGGCCTTATCGAGATGACGATTCCGGATAAACCAAGAAGTCAGCATCAACGATATCGGACCACCCCCGCTGGAACTGAAATGCTTCGCGAATACCAGAACGGAATGGATAGCCATGCTCCCACCGAAGAGGAGAAATAATGAAATCGGGATTGTGTGAAACGGAAGTTGAAGAATTTTCCCTTGAAATTTTTCGGGATCTCGGATATGAGGTACTATATGGATCAGAAGTCGCTCCAGGCGAGCGGGCCGCTGAACGATCAACGTATACGGAAATACTCCTTTCAAACCGATTGGAACAAGCCATTCATCGGTTAAACCCAACCATTCCCCGGGATGCTCAGGAAGCAGCCCTCCGTACAATCACCAATCCCTCATCACTTACCCTTATCCAGAATAACCAGAGCATCCATGAGATGTTCACTGATGGAATAACCGTTGAGTACCGTCGGCCGGATGGCTCTATTGCCGGTGACCGGGTCCGACTCTTTGACACGAGCAACCCGAAGAACAACGAATTTCTCGTAATCAACCAGTTCACGATTCAACAAGGAAAGAGTGTCCGAAGGCCGGATATTGTCCTGTTCATCAACGGGATACCAGTCCTCATCTTTGAGCTGAAAAATCCAACCGACGAGAAAGCCTCCATAACGGTCGCTCATAACCAGCTCCAGACCTACATGAGAGAGATCCCCTCCTTCTTCGCATACAATGCGATGATGGTCATATCGGATGGGATATTTACCCGGATCGGAACTATCTCTGCATCTCTTGAACGGTTCACCCGATGGAGAACCATAGATGGAGATAAAGAGGCTGCACCTCATATCCCGGAGATTGAAGTTCTCATCCGGGGTGTGTGTGCCAAAGACCGGATTCTTGATCTCATCCAATCATTCATCGTTTTTGAAGAGGACGAGCGGGGGACCATAATCAAGAAATTTGCCGGGTATCACCAGTACCATGCCGTGAACCTGGCGATAGAATCAACAGTCAAGGCTACCAGTGAATCAGGGGATCGCAAATGTGGAGTGGTCTGGCATACACAAGGATCGGGAAAAAGTCTTACCATGGTCTTTTACTCCGGAAAGATGGTTCTCCATCCATCACTCCGAAATCCTACCGTCCTGGTAATTACCGATAGAAACGACCTTGATGATCAACTCTTTGGCACATTCTCCCGATGTAAAAAACTCATCCGGCAGACACCGGTTCAGACAGAGGACCGGGAACATCTCAAACGTCTTCTGAGCGTTGCATCAGGAGGCGTTGTATTTACCACAATTCAGAAGTTCTTCCCTGAAGAAGAAGATAAGACCTCATATCCCCTCCTCTCTGACCGGAGTAATATCATCGTCATTGCCGATGAAGCCCACCGGAGCCAATACGGACTATCTGGGAAAGTGGGTAAGAAAGGGGAGATGAGTTATGGATTTGCAAAATATATCAGAGATGCCCTTCCAAATGCTTCTTTTATCGGATTTACCGGGACACCAATAGAGCTGCAGGATAAAGTAACTAAAAACGTCTTTGGAGAATACATCAGTGTATATGATATCCAGCAGGCGATCAAAGACAAAGCAACGGTCCCCATCTATTACGAAAGCCGGATTGTCGATATCACGATGAATGAGCAGGTAAAACCACTCATTGATTCCGAATTCGAAGCAGTAACCGAGAGTGAAGAGTTCATCCGGAAAGAGAAACTCCGTACCAAATGGGCAGCTCTTGAAGCGATCGTTGGGGATGAAAAACGGATCAGCCAGATTGCAGATGATCTGATAGATCACTACAAAACGAGGACCGAAGCGATAGAAGGAAAGGCGATGATAGTCTGCATGAGTAGACGGATCTGTGTCGAACTCTATCAGGCCTTAATTGAGCGCCGCCCGGAGTGGGATTCAGATTCTGATAATGAAGGGGCCATAAAAGTTGTCATGACCGGATCTGCAGGCGACATTGAATCATTTCAGAAACATATCAGACCGAAATCAGGTCGTGAACTTCTGGCAAAGAGATTCAAAGATCCAAGTGATCCCCTGAAGATCGCCATCGTCCGGGATATGTGGCTTACCGGTTTTGATGTCCCCTGCCTCCATACCATGTACATCGACAAACCGATGAAAGGCCATACGCTCATGCAGGCAATTGCACGGGTAAACCGGGTCTGGAAAGATAAACCCGGTGGGCTGATTGTCGATTATATCGGTCTGGCAGACGAACTGAAAAAAGCCCTGGTCACGTATACAGAGAGTAACGGAAAAGGGGATCCTGTTTTTGATCAGGAGAACGTTGTCTGGAAGATGATGGAAAAATACGAGGTCTGCTGCCAGTTATTCCATGGATTTAACTGGTCCGGATGGCGGAATGCTCCGGCATCAATCCGTCTTTCTATTCTTCAGGCAGGGTTTAATTTCGTTATAGATGATCCTGACCGAAAAACTGATTTTATGCAGTTTGTCCTCGAATTATCACAAGCGTTTGCATTATCTCTTCCTCATGAAAAGGCAATTGAGATCCGTGAAGATGTAGCGTTTTTCCAGGCAGTCAGAGCTCAGATAGTAAAAACATCAGAGGTATCAGGCAAATCAGAAGCAGAACTCAATCTGGCAGTCAGGCAGATAGTCTCTAAATCAATTGTTCCTCAGGGGATCGTGGATATTTTAAAAGATATGGGAAGAGATGATCCCAATATCTCTGTCTTCTCTGAAGAATTCCTTAACGATCTCCTTGAGTATAAGAATCAGAATGTGGCGATTGCTGCATTAAACCGACTTCTCAATGATGAGATCCGGGCACGAAGCCGTAAAAATGCGACTGAAGCTCGAAAGTTCTCAGAGATGCTTGAAAATACCATAAACAAATACAACAGCAGGAAAGTCACAACTAAAGAGATCCTGGAAGAGCTCATAAAAATCTCCCGGGAGATCCATGAGGCTCAACAGCGAGGAGAGAAATTAGGTCTTACTGAATCTGAACTGGCGTTTTATGACGCACTTGGGATTAATGATAGTGCCGTGATAGAACTCGGCGATGAGGTTTTGAAGCAGATCGCCCAGGATTTAGTAAAAAGTATAAAAAATAATGTTACTATCGACTGGTCATCACGAGAATCTGTCCGGGCAAAGATGCGGGTAGCGATTAAAAGGATTCTAAGAATTTATGGATATCCGCCAGATAAACAAGAGGTTGCCACTCAAACGGTTATGTATCAGGCAGAGTTGCTTTGCTCGGCGATTGCGGGGTGAAAAATATGAGAATCATAGGTATAACGATGAGTAATTCCTGAAGATTGGTTTAAGGAGAGATACCCTGAAGAGCCAACGTCAGAGAATAGAATATTCTTAAACCTCTTTGATAATTTGAGGGACATGGGCGATATAGTAACAGTGAGACCCCTAATTCCTGAAACTATCCCTAAGCGAGTAATAGTAACATTCGAGTCATCAACAATAATCATTATTCAAAAAGAAGTATACAACGCCCTCATTTTTGAAGGTTTGAACAGGTTATTGAGTTTTTGCAACTGTTTGGTGTCGTTGTCGGATGTATATGCAAATGATAGGGATGGCACTTGGTAAAACCGGATAAAATGTTATTGGTCATCTTCACAAATTTCAATCAGATTAAATTTTTAATTCTTATCTAAACACCTATATCAGGTTATATGAACACCGGTTATTACAAACCATTTTTCGAATTCTATTTTGACATTCTTAAACCCGATATTCAAACCATTCGGGATTCATACCGTATTCATAATTATATGCCTTTGATAACATATGGATATCACCTGTAACAGAAGTAGTATCTTTTAGTTCTTTATGGTACTGCAATTCTTCCCGAGTAATAGTCATACGCCAGTCATCATTCCATCTATATTGAACATCATGAAATTCTGTTTTCATATATGTGGAAATTTTCGCAGAACCTTGTCCTCCCGTTGCAGTGGTATTTGTATTAGGTCCTACTGTGTATCTGAAATAGGGGCCTCCATCACCGATTTCTGACTGAATAATGCCAGACCCATTAAATAGCGTTTCTCCTTCTACACTCTCAATAATAGTTACCCAGGGGTCATCAATAAAAGAAGAACTGCTCGTAGATGCACTCAACTGTCCCGTATTTATTGGGTCATAAGTAAGTGATTTCTTCACAGAACCGTCAAAAATTTTAATGAAGTCAATCTTTCCTCCATTAGTGATGGTCTTATCTTTAATTTGCCAGGAATAATCATATTGAAATGGATAATCATCACCATTCTCATATTCTGAAGAAGAATAATCGTCTATCATTCCATGACCCTTTATCGATGTTGAGATATCATGTATTTCAACTCCCAAAACACCTTGGAAAAAAAATCCAATGATAATAAGCCAAATTAATTTTCCAAATCTCATATAAATGTATTACAAAAATTAAAATTTTCCAACAAACGCCAATGATACCAGGAAATCAGACTTCCAAAAATGGAATTGCCATAGCATTTATATGACAAATTGAAACATGTTATTTAGGGAACAGGATATTTTAAGGCGAGTTGAGACGATGCATATGATCAACATTCTTTATGATAAATGAGAGGGTTTAATAAATATCTACGTATTTTTTTCATCCCTCAGTTCGGTCCCGTGTTCTTCCCGGTCTCTTCGACCCGGCCGCTCCTGCAGTCTCTCTCCGGCCATCGATGGCTGCTATGAGATGGCGTGTTGCTCTTCTTTCCGGGAATGAAACGATTTTGGGAAGTCTGGTAGCAAATGACGACGTATTTGCAGCTCCCGATGCACTCGGGTGGGCATACAAGTACTGGAATGCGGATGAGAAGGATCGGTTCTTTAATTAAAAGGGATGCTGATTATATGTTACAAGAAAATTTACCCAGAAGGGATGTAAATTATGACGAAATTTTCAGGACAAATAACATCCGGACTGTATATCCCGACCCCTATTCTTATTGAGGCCGGACTTGACCAGGATAAGGTAGAAATCGAAGTATTCGATCATCAGATTCGAATCACTCCCTCTCATGCATCGGTGCAAAAGGGTATCATCACAGCCAACTCCCCGTTCTGGAATTGTATCGGTTTTGGAAAAACGCCAGGAATAAACGGGCGGGATCATGATGCATATCTCTATGGCAGTGAGTAATACTGTCTTTGTTGATACCAGTGCTTTGTATGCACTCGTAAACAAGGCATCAGGATCATACATCAGCGGTGAGATGCATCGAGGATAATCAGTCAGAATCATCTCCCGGTCTTGATCTCCAACTTTATTTTTGATGAAATCTACACATTATTACTCACCAAAATGGGGAGAAAATTTGCGACTGGATTTGGGGAACGGCTCAGGGAGGAGTAGATCATCGAATCTGTTTCATTTGAAGATGAAGAGATAGCCTGGGATATTATCACCAAAAATGCTATTAAATATCGTGTGCTAGCATCTGGTCTTTTGTCTTTTATTGCAAGATCAATTCTAAAATTCCCGGCACCAACTTGTGTGTCAATATCGTAGCCCTTTGAGGCTAAAAAGTCATATACTGATTCTTCAAATGGAGATTCAAATACAGGGTTTCTTGACCCTTTTTCACTCATTTCACGGTATTTTGCATAATAAAGGAACTCTCTAAAATCATTTATACCGGGACTAGTATTTTTTGCAATTGAAATTTTATTGTCCAAATCATCACAGGAAAAATTCGTGACAATAGTACATTTTTCTCTGGCTCTGGTAAATAACACATTTAAACGCCTTTCTCCTCAGTTTTATTAACCGGACCACAGTTCAGGCTGAATGTATTGTCCTGTTGAAACCCAAATCCGATGCTACTGGAAGAGCTCCACAACCAGGAAAAAATAGGTTGAGAATGTATTTTAGCCCTTATCTGATTATATGATCATGGAAAGTGCTAGAGATTTGAACCCGTGAATCCCGTCGGGAACAGATATTGAGTCCGGCACTGTTGACCAGACTTAGGTGCCTCGCTCAGAACGATGTTGGTTGTGGTTTCCCAAATCTCAAAAGATTTTTTAACCACCCAGATCCTATTCTACTCCCTCCAAAACACACCATATTTTCCAATAGATTTCTCCTTCACGGGGTCCAAGGGCTTCTTTCCAATTTTGTTTGCCCATTGTCCGAAGGTGACTTCTTACGACATTAATAGGTTGGTTAAGGATGTTTCCTAATGATGTGGCGAGGGGGGTGGCAGCAGTTCTAGGGACACCAAGTAACCGTAATGCTATTGCTTTGTCATCATTTACACCGTAATAAACCCGTGATGGCAAATTTCTGAGAGTTTGGAATTGTTCATCGGTGAGATCATTTCCAGCAGTTATCGATAATAGAGCACCCAATCCCCACGCTGCAGTATTGGTTAATTTACCATAGAGGTTTTGACCACATGCTGTCATTCCTTTTGTTATGTCGTCCCCCTCATTCATGAAATATCGATGAGCAATATCAGATATTGATACCCCATTCACCCAATCTTTCATGATTAGCGCAAGTTTTTCACCATCGGGGGTTTTTCCACCTGTTACCTCTATGAGATTATGGCGCAATTCGGGGACCTTGAGTAAAACCCCCATCATTCCTTGCAACTCCTGATTATCATCCCTGAAAAGAGATTCGGAGTTCCATGATGAGCCACGGATGCCCTCAGCATTGGCTTGGTACAAAACATCGCATATGCTCTGTAGCGAGAAACCCGTGCTATCCACCAATTTAAGGGGTTGGCCGGGTCTCTGAAGGTATTGCGCGTAACTGTGTATTCCATCTAAAAGGTGACTAGCTAGCACTGAATCCTGAATCCGCAATTTTTCAAATCCAAATGTTCCACGCAGAACTTGTTCGATCTCATCGGCAAACTCTCTTGGTTGTCCCATCTGGTAGTACGAGTGGGAGAGGTACTGAACAAAAGCGGACCATTCTGGTTTTTGATAAACAATCGATTTAAGATCATTCATCATATCACGAGAATCAAGGGCTAATAAGATGAGGGCTGAATTAAGTTCATCTTCTTGGAAATTAATGAACTCCCGGAGGGTTTCTGCTTTGGTTTCATTTTCTGCTACTAAAGCAACGATGCCGATACTTCCTTGATCCACTCGACCTGCTCGACCTGCAATATTCCAGAAGTCCTCTGGGGGAATATTTACACCATAAGGATATTGGTGGGAGGCCATGACAACGCCCGTTACGGGGAAGTTCACACCCTGAGCAATGGTTGTAGTCGCCACAAGGAATTTCAATTCATTTTCTTCGAATAACCATTCCATCAAGGATCGAACATCATCGGATAATCCCGCATGGTGAACGCCAATGCCATACGATAATAATTCAATTAAGGGGAAATCAGGACCGAACTCAAGACATAGGAAATCTTGAACCAGCTTTATGTTCTTTCTGGGGCCCTCCAGTTTGTTCTCTTCGATTTTCAGATGACTGGCTAATGACCACACCCACCTCGGTTGCTGATGCATTATGATAATAGGACCACGTTTTTGGAGATGTTGCGCAGTTACAGCAGATAATTTACTGATATTGGAGGCCTGAGAGAATGTAACTGCAATTCCTTCGTTCTTTGGTAGAGATAATAAATCATCAACAACTAGAGAATGTTTTGTTGTTTGAATCGTCTCCATGTTGAGTGAGTAGTCGAAACTATGCCGATTTATGGCATCTTCTCTCTTTGCTTGAACAATTCCGATGACCCTGTCATTTGGTTGCCAGTCAAGAGATAAACTGATGTCTTCTGAGTTTTGTCCACCAAGCCATCTTGCAACCTCACGTGCATTACTGATGAAAGGTGTTAATAGTAAAAATTGAGCCCGTTGACATTCGTTATTAATGGTCGCAAGAAGC
>Ga0351907_1214_pt1 | contig 11652 bp, 10 predicted proteins | sample BONcelHT113001E6_FD_206861 | JGI IMG/M metagenome (GOLD analysis project Ga0351907, IMG submission 206861) | Enriched cells from coal bed in the Powder River Basin, Montana, United States - BONCAT cells T11 rep1 HSBNCT.T11.300.1.E6 ... | reverse complement strand
GATATTTTTAATCCATTTTTACCTTTATCACTAGAGAACCTTCTCCGTATCCAAAATAGGAAATTACTTTGTTAGATAAATTCGTAAGATATTTTGCGCCAAATCCTACTTCAACAAAAATATCTGTCCCTTCAATTAATTCAGGACTCCTGAGATCAGCAGAGTTTCTCGAAAATAGCGGATTTTTTCTACCTGATAGCTTTAGGACTTCATCGAATTTATCTTTATGGGATGCTGCAATTACATTGCATATTTGATGAAACATATCTTTCCAGAATCTTACTTCATAGTCTGCGCCATCAAACGTAAAAAATATTTTTGATTTCTCATCATTATCTTGTACTTTTCTACTATCATAAATGCCTACAACCGAAGTTATTTTCTCTAATTTTGTATAGATATCGTTAAGGGTCTCTATCTTTGTCTTTTCTTCATTCTTATATTCATCAAATGTTCCAATATATTTTTCGCTGGAATTAAAGTATAATCTTGCAATTGGTTTGCGATTATTATCGTCAAGAATAATGCCACAATAACTAGCAGTATCGCGATAATTAACACGGTTAATATCAACTACATTTTTTAAAATATCGCAGATGATATCATAAGCTTCAAGTTCTTCATCATTAGGCTGAGGACGGCGTTCTACTTTTTCATCAATAACCTCATCTTCAACTATCGATATTCTTTTCATTATTTTGTCATTTATGAATTCTCTAAAGATATCTTTTATCATGGGTTTGAATTGATTAACTCTGGACTGAGTAAGGTTCCCGTCATAGATTTGGGATGCAAAAAACCTAACAAAATCATCAGAAGGATCATTTAATTGAAGGTCCAGAATTTCCTTTATTTTATATGCATATTTGAGACTTTTTGCGGTCCCTAATATAGACTCTAAATCGAAAGACGATTTGACAAACATTTTTATTATTTTTATATCAGAATCATTAAGATTCTGCATTCTGAATTCTAGAAATGGTGTAGAGTCCATTCGATTTTCTTTGTCAAAATCAGAAAAGAACATATATTCGATACCATTAGTAAGAATTGCGATTCTTGCCTCGGTCGAATTGAAATAGCGCGTGAGTTGTGAGGCATGTTCTATCTTCAAGTCTGAACCGCATTTTTTGCACTCAAATAATATTACGGGCGTACCATCTTTACAAATAGCATAATCGACTTTTTCATCTTTTCTTATTCCAGGAACATCTGCAGTAAATTCTGGGACGACCTCAGAGGTATCAAATACATTATAACCAAGTGAATTTATAAATGGCAATACGAATTCATTTTTTGTTGCTTCTTCTGTTATCACTGTTCCGCATTTAATTGGAATTTTTGATGCTATTCTATTTAGATCGTCAACGAGGACCATTTGAATCACATTCTGCCTGATTACGGTTGGAATCCGATTGTCATGCAATAAATGTTTCGGTGATATTTATTATAATAATACGCTAAATACATTAAGATTCAATCTACACCACTCACGTGAAATGCTATCATTTACCGCACGCCACAAATGGAGCACATCCATGAGTCGCTTTGTAGAGCTGCAATCATCCCATCATGCGCAGTTCCTGCAATTCATAAGTCGCGTTGAATGCGATTCAATCAAGAAGATATATCCGTCATAAGATTCTAAACCATACTTATGGAGCGGATCAGCGAACTAATGGCCAGGCTCTCGCCACAACATCAGCAAGCGGTTTTGGATTTCGCTTTATATCTCGCTGAAAAAAATTAACAGACCTAAGCGAATAAGCTCAGCTTTGACCGGGCAGACGGATTGGCCGTGTTCAAAGAAAAATATACATCTGTGCAATTGCAGAAAGAATCCCTGAATTGGTGGGGCGATTAAGCTCTTTCCTCCGTCATCGCCTCCTCCATCACCCTGGCCACGCTCGCCCTCGCCATCCTGCTCTGCACCGTCGTCCCCAAGGCCGTCGCAGCCCGCGCTCGGGAGTACTCGTCCACCTGCCAGTCCAGGCCATCGTAGCCCACGTCCATGAGGATCAGCCCATCCGCCGGGGCGGTGGGCGCGCCGTGGTTCAGCTCCGGGCGCAGCAGATCTGAGAACCAGCTCATATCCTTCTGGCCCGCCCCCACCTTTTCCAGAGCGCCCACAATCTTTCGAACCATATTCCAGAGAAAGCCGTTGGCTCGAATGTCGAAGATGAAAAGCCCGCGCTCTTCAGAGATCTCCAACTTTTGCACCGTCTTAACCGTATCCACCTTGGCCGAGGAGAAGTTTCTAAAGTCGTGCTCGCCCAAAAGCTGCTCTGCTGCCGCGTGCATCCTCTCCAGGTCGAGGCCCGGATGCCATAAAAGATAACGGTACTCGCGCCACTGGGCATTCCAGCGGGCGGAAAAGCCTATGGGCGCTTTGGCCCAGGCCCAGGTCCAGATATCGCGGGGCAGCCGGCCATTTACGCAGCGCGGGCGAGTCAATTTGGCCTTGTCCTCATCGATCCAAAAGTCGATGACCTGGCCAAGAGCCGAGACGCCCCGATCCGTTCTGCCTGCGTAGCAGAAGTCGCCGTGAATGACGCCGATTTGTGCCAGAGCTTTGCGAACCTCGGAATCGATTGTGACCAGGTCCGGTTGCTTTTGAAAGCCGTAGTAGTTGTCGCCCAGGTAGGCGAGCTTGAGTGCAATCTTCATCTAGACTTCTCTGGGGTCGGTGATGTACCCGGTGATGGCGCTCGCTCCCGCGGTTGCGGGCGAGCAGAGGTAGACAAACGCCTGGGGGCTGCCCTGCCGGCCCACGAAGTTTCGGTTCGACGTGGAGAGGCAGCGCTCGCCAGCTCCCAGCAGGCCGAAGCTTCCGCCCATGCACGGGCCGCAGCAGGCCGACTCAAACATGGCCCCCGCCTCCATGAACTTCTCTATGAGGCCAGCATGCAAACATTTCATGTACTCCTCCCGGCTGGCTGGCACCACAATCATGCGCACGCCCTTAGCCACAGGCTCGCCCTTCATCATCTGAGAGGCAAGCAGGAGGTCCTCGAATCTCCCGTTGGTGCACGAGCCCAGGAACACCTGATCAAGCTTCGTCTCCGGTACCTCGCTTATCGGCAAAACATTGTCCACGTTGTGGGGCATCGCAATCTGCGGCTCGAGATCGCTGACATTCCAGCTCCTGCTGGTGAAGGTCGCATCCTCGTCTCCCCGCACGATTCCCTCTCTAATGGCCGCCTTGTCCTTCACCCGCCCCTCCAGGTACTTTATGGTGGTCTCATCCGTCTCGAAGATGCCGGCCTTGGCCCCCATCTCAATGGCCATGTTGGATACCGTCATCCTCTCCGCGATGCTCATTCGGCTTGCGGCCTCGCCTTTAAACTCGCAGGCCAGATAGTTCGCTCCGTCCGCCCCGATATCGCCAATGATCCTCAGAACTGCGTCTTTGGAGGTGACTCTGGCGGGCAGCCTTCCTTCGATCATGAGCTGCAGGGTTTTGGGCACCATGAACCAGAGCTTGCCTGTGGCAAAGACGGATGACATGTCCGTAGATCCGACGCCTGTGGCAAAAGCCCCCAAGGCACCGTAGGTGCAGGTATGCGAGTCCGTGCCCACGATTATGCTGCCTGGAAGCACATGCCCCTTCTCCGGCATGACCTGATGGCATACGCCGCAGAATATGTCGTAGTTTAGGATCCCCTGCTCCTGCGCGAACTTGCGGAGCATGATGTGATTCTCCGCCGCCTTCAGGCTGTCCGCCGGAACCTGATGATCGAAGAGCAGGACGATTCTTGCGGGATCCCAGACCAAGGCATCCCTGCCCGCGATCTCATAAAATCCCTTGACCGCCAGCGGGCCGGTGATGTCGTGGATCATAGCGCCGTCAATGTCCGCCATGACGAACTCGCCAGCATGTACCTCTTTTTGGGAGGCTTTAGAAAATATCTTCTCAGACAGGGTTTGGCCACTCATGGCAAGGGCCATCTCATCCATGATAAATAAATCTTAACCTTGGAGACCCTTTCAAAGCCTTTAAATAAATCCGATAATAACAACGATGTACACAAGATTACATCGTAGTTTGAAGATGGAGTGTCCCAGATGAAGATCAAGTATTTGCTCGACGAGGAAGAGATCCCCAAGAAGTGGTACAACGTAGCTGCCGATATGCCCACACCCCTGGACCCGCCTCTGCATCCCGGGACGCTAAAGCCCCTCTCTGCCTCAGACATGGAGATGATCTTTCCCAAAGCGCTCATCCAACAGGAGATGAGCACCGAACGCTGGATAGACATCCCCGAAGAGGTACGCGACATCTACCGGCTCTGGAGGCCAACGCCTCTTTACCGCGCGGCCGCCCTGGAGAAGGCTCTGCAGACCCCTGCCAAGATCTACTACAAATATGAAGGCGTAAGCCCGGCCGGCAGCCACAAGCCCAATACTGCCGTACCCCAGGCTTACTACAACATGAAAGAAGGGATAGAGCGGCTGGCTACAGAGACTGGCGCCGGGCAGTGGGGCTCGGCTCTCTCTCTGGCCACCTGCCTCTTCGGCCTGAAGTGCACCGTTTACATGGTCAGGTCAAGCTTCGATAGCAAGCCCTACCGCAAGAGCGCCATGCGCGTCTGGGGCGCTGATTGCTTTGCCAGCCCGTCCGATAAGACCAATTTTGGCAGAAAGATCCTGGCCGAGATGCCTGACACGCCGGGCTCTTTGGGCATCGCCATCTCCGAGGCTGTAGAAGACGCGGCCAGCCACAGCGATACAAATTATGCCCTGGGCTCTGTGCTCAACCACGTCCTGATACATCAGTCTGTGGAGGGCCTGGAGCTGAAAAAGCAGTTCGATCTGGCCGACGACTATCCTGACGTCATGTACGGCTGCTGCGGCGGAGGAAGCAACTTCCCGGGCATGGTCTTCCCCTTCATTCCCGACAAGATGAAGGACAAGAAGGATCTGCGCATGGTTGCCTGCGAGCCGTCTGCCTGTCCCACACTCACCAAGGGGCTTTTCGCCTACGACTTCGGAGACACAGCTGGCATGGCACCGGTGATCAAGATGTATACCCTGGGACATGACTTCATTCCGCCCGGCATCCATGCCGGTGGGCTGCGTTACCATGGAGATGCCCCACTGCTCTGCAATCTGGTGCATGACGGCCTGATAGAGGCAACAGCTCTGCAGCAGACCGAAGTCTTCGAAGCAGCCACTCTCTTCGCCCGCTGCGAAGGCATAATTCCGGCCCCGGAAGCGTCTCACGCCATCAAGCCCGCCATTGACGAGGCACGAAGGTGCAAGAAGACAGGCGAGGCCAAGACCATCTTCATCTCTCTGTCCGGCCATGGCCACTTCGATCTGGCAGCCTATGATGCCTACAACGACGGCTTGTTGGTGGACTACGAGTATCCCGCAGATCTGGTCAAGCAGTCCCTCGCCAAGTTGCCCAAGGTTTGATGGCGGAAAGAGTGGGAAAGATCGGCTTTCTCATCAATCCCATTGCCGGCATGGGCGGAGCAGTCGGCCTGAAAGGCACAGACGGCCTGGCTTATGCTGCCCGGGCCAGGGGCGCAAAGCCTCTGGCAGCAACTCGTGCAAGAGCCTGCCTGCATTTACTTTCCCCAGAGATAGAAAAACTCCTCTTTTTTGCTGCCAGCGGCGAGATGGGTGAAGATGAACTGAAGGAATGCGGCCTGCAATACACTGTGGCCTATGTAGCTGCCAAAGAGTCCAGCTCCCTGGACACAAGGCTCGCCTGCCATGCCTTTCTTGAAAACGGCGTCGATTTGATTTTATTTTGCGGAGGCGACGGAACGGCGCGGGATGTTGCCCGCAGCGCTGGCATGCGCCCCATCCTGGGCATTCCGGCAGGCGTGAAGATGCATTCCGGCGTCTTTGCCATCAGCCCCCAGGCGGCAGCAGAGCTGGCTCTGGGCTTTGTGCGTGGCGAACTTAAGGCCAGAGAGACGGAGATCGTTGATGTGGACGAGGAGCTCTACCGGGCAGGAGAGCTGCAGACCAGGCTTTATGCTGTGGCCCGAACGCCCTACAAGCCGACTCTGGTTCAGGAGAGAAAGAGGATCTACAGCTCCTCAAGCGAGGAAGAGTTCAAGGATCAGATCGCACTCTTTGCCTCAGAATTCATGAGAGACGGCTCTGCCTATATTTTAGGAGCGGGAACTACCACCGCCAGGATTGGCGAGCTGTTGGGATTAGAGAAGACCCTGCTTGGCGTGGATGTGATCCAAGAGGGAAAGCTACTGCTCAAGGATGCCTCGGAGAGCGATCTTTTGGCCTTGCTGGATAGGGAAAAGAGCGTTAGAGTCATTGTCAGCCCCATCGGAGCCCAGGGCTTCATACTGGGACGAGGCAGCCAGCAGATCAGCGCTGCCGTCCTGCGGCGGGTGGGAGAGGAGAATTTGATAATAGTATCCACGCCCCATAAGCTGGCGGAGCTGCCGCAACTATTGGTAGACACCGGCGACCTGAAAATGGATAGCATCCTGGCCGGGAAGAGAATGGTTGTCACGGGATATCGCTTAGCCCAGAGAAAAGAGACGGTAGCTGCATCAGCGCTACATGATATCGATATCCAAATACAATCGTAAATCAGCTAACATATATAGCCCTTCATGCGTTCTTGCCACGCGGTGAGTCAATTAAATTCATCTGAATTGCCTGTTGCCGGCAGAAATGTCTTGGCCTTTATCATCCTGCTCGGCATATTCATGTTTGTCATCGACGGATCAGTGGTCTCCATTGCCCTCCCCACCATTACCCGCTACTTTCAGGCCGATGTAGCCCAGACTCAGTGGGTGATAACCTCCTACCTGGTCACTGTGACCAGCCTGCTCATGATCTTCGGCAAGATCGCAGAGCGAACCGGAAAGGTCAGGCTCTTTTTGGCAGGATTTGTTATCTTCACTATGGCATCAGTCGCATGCGGTCTTTCCACTACCCTTGGCATGCTCATCTTCTTTCGGGCGGTTCAGGCTGCTGGAGCTGCCATGTCCTTTTCCATCAGCACGGCCATAATCTTCCAGATTTACCGTCGCGGGGAACAGGGCAGAGCCATGGGTTACATCGGCACTACCGTCTCTTTGGCCAGCATCGCCGGACCAATATTGGGTGGTTATTTGGTGGATTACATGGGCTGGAAATACATTTTTCTCATCAATTTGCCCATAGGCATTGTGCTCTTAGCCATTGCCGCCAAGTACATGAAAATCGAGGAGACTAGATCGAAAAAACTGGACTTAGACTGGCGTGGAGGAATCGTACTTATTATCTTCATAGTATCTCTGATGCTATTTCTTGGCGATCTTTCCAGCAACACAGCTCATTTTAATGCAGAGAACCCCTTCTTCCTGCTGGCCCTGTTGTCGCTGCCGGCATTTGTCTGGATCGAATCGCATCAAACGTCCCCTCTTTTGGACCTTTCCATCTTCCGGGTAAAAAAGTTCGTCCTGCCCATAATCGCCATAATCTTATTCATCATTTCCAGCTTCTCCATTTTCATCCTCGGTCCCTTTTACTTCCAGGGCGTCATGGGCTACTCGCCCTCTCAAGTAGGCAGCGTATTTCTCATTGTGCCGGCCATAATGGCCATTGGCTCACCACTGGGCGGCTGGATATATGACAGATATCACTTTCGCTACAATTCCGCCCTGGGCATGATAATCGTAGCCGCGTCTCTCCTTCTCATGGGAAGCGGAATTGGTAGAGATGATCTTTCCTCAATTTACGTCTCCTTTGTAATCATGGGGCTGGGAAGCATGCTATTTCAAAGCCCCATCAATACAGAGATCATGAATGCACTGCCAAGAGAGATGCTTGGCACTGCTTCCAGTCTCTCCTCGGCAGTAAGAAATATGGGCATGTCCCTGGGTGTCTCGATCTCTACCCTTCTCTTATCGCTGCAATTAGATCTTGCCGGCTATCACGGCCCGGTATTAGATGCGAAGCCGCAGCTTCTCAGTCTCACCATAAGCAATGTTATGATCATTGCAGCGGCATTATGCATACTGGGGGCAGCGGCGGCCTTTCTTCGCAATCGAGATGATAGTTAGACAAAAAATCAATACATTTATATTATCAGGATTACTGCATAGCTCTTCATGAATGCGCTTGCCCTAATTCCCGTTATTTTGCTGCTGCAGGCTTCATACTTCGATATGCAGGGCACTATAATAAATGTAATTTCTCCGTCCAGCCTTCTTATCGGAAATAATACCATTAACCTGGCGGATGTAGACGCTTCCGGGCTCAATCAAAGACAGTACGCTTATCTGATGGATGATCTCAAAAGAAGTCTGCTAGGCAAGGACGTCTTCGTCAAAGGCGGCTACGTTTATTTTGATTTGACTGGAAGCTACAATTCAGTGAGTATCAATGAAATGACTCAGAAGGAGATATCGGATTTAAAGGATATGAGTAAATTCTTCTGTTATGAATGCAGATAATAATCATATATTTTAAACCTGACCTCCCCAATTTTTAGGCATATAATGTCGTTGCATAGCGATTAGTGATGTCTAATAGGCACCCTCCTGTACGAAGGAAAAACGATAACATTAGCCTCATTTTCCTGCTTCATTTGCCTAAGCGATGGGGAGGTCAGGTTTAAATTTTGTGCTATTGGGTATAATATTGCCATGCTCGTATGATATATTTCCCATAGAGTATCCAGATGAGCACAAATATTCCAAAAATAATGTAGAGGTTGGTGATGTACACCAACCACTGAAGAAGACGCATCTTCTTCTCAGCTGTCCCAACCCAGTCTTCCGCTTTTCGCTCAAACCAGTTGGACATCTGTTCCTATTAAGCTGAAGCCTTGGCAGCGGCGGCTTTCTCCGCTTCCTTCTTGGCTTCTTCTGCTGCGGCTTTCCTCTCGGACTTGCCCTTGAGCATCTTCATCTTGACCAGGTTGTCCCTTTCCATCTCCTCCAGGGCCATGCTGATGAACTTGATGGTGTCCTTGAGATCGGGAACCACCTTGAACTCCAGTGCATTGACACGTCTCTTGGTGCTGTCGATATCCTCGACAAGCCTTATCATGGCGGTCTCTACCTCTGCAGCTAAGATGATCTTATCAAGCAAGCCCTCATAGGCATCAGCGGCCTCATCAATGGCTGCCCCAGTCCCAATGATGCCGTAGCCTCGCTCGAACATCTTCTTATGCACGGCCTCTGCCGTGATCTTGGGAACTACTACGCCCATGATGTTTCTGGACTCGAGCTGGATGACCGGCTCTTTTTGCAGGGAATAGGCCACGCTTCCGATGGCAACTGTTCCCTCGATGGCCATAGCCATTTGAAGTCTCTGCTCGGCTACGATCAGAGCTTCAACCAGCTCTTTCCTGACCGTCTTGGCCTTGCTTAGCACCTCGAAGAACTCAATCATGAGGCCGTCACGCTTCATTTTGAGGAGTGAGTGACCCGTTTTTGCGATCTTCATCCTTTTCTTGAGAGCGATCAGCACTGCCCTAGTAGGTTTTGTTCCTCGAATTACGGGCATGATCTCACTTCTTCGCTGCGCTTGCTGCGTACTTGGGGTGGTATTGCTTGATGTATTTATCGTCAATCCTGGTGAGCATTGCTTCCGGCAGGTCTGCCAGGAGATCCCATCCGATCTGGAGGGTGTCAAAGATAGACCTATCCTCGTCTCTGCCCTGATTGACGAATCTCTTCTCGAACTTATCGGCGAACTCCAGCACCAATTTATCGCGCTCTGAGAGAGCCTCCTTGCCGACGATGGCCGCGAGACCGCGCAGATCGTTGCCCTCTGCATAGTAAGCATAGAGCTGATCCGATACTGCCCTGTGATCCTCGCGAGTGTGGCCCTTACCTATACCGGAGTTCATCAGCCGGGAAAGCGAGGGGCGAATGTCGACGGGCGGATAGATGCCCTTTCTGTGCAACTCTCTGGAGATCAGGATCTGGCCCTCGGTGATGTACCCGGAAAGATCCGGAATGGGATGAGTGATGTCGTCGCCGGGCATGGTCAGGATGGGGAACTGGGTGATGGAACCCTTTCTGCCCTTGATGATACCAGCCCTCTCGTACTGAATGGCAAGGTCAGTATACATGTATCCTGGGTAGCCGCGTCGTCCGGGCACCTCTTCACGAGCAGCGCCCATCTGTCTGAGCGACTCGCAGTAGTTGGTCATGTCCGTGTAGATGATGAGCACGTGCATGTCCAGATCGAAGGCAAGATACTCAGCTGTAGTCAAACCCAGCCTGGGTGTCAGAATCCTCTCCACAGCCGGATCGTCGGCCAGGTTGAGGAACACGACTGCCCTCTCCAGAGCGCCTGTTCTCTCGAAGTCAGCCAGGAAGTGCTGAGCTTCTTCGTTGGTTATGCCCATGGCGCAGAAGATAACTGCGAATGACTCGGCTTCGCCCAAGGCCTTGGCTTGCCTTGCGATCTGCAATGCAAGGTCGTTGTGGGGCAGACCTGCTCCAGAGAAGATGGGCAGCTTCTGGCCGCGCACCAGTGTGTTTGTTCCGTCAATTGTTGATATGCCGGTCTGGATGAAAGCGCGCGGCTTCTCACGGGAAGCTGGATTAATGGCAGCTCCTGCTATATCTCTCAATACCTCGGGCACAATTTCCGGACCGCCGTCTCTAGGCTTTCCGGATCCGGATAGAACGCGTCCCACGATGCCGGGAGATAATGGCATCTTGATGACGTCTCCGGTGAAGCTGACTGCGCTATCCTTGGACAGACCGCCGGTTCCCTCGAATACCTGAATAACCACGATCTCATCAGAGGAATCCAGCACCTGTCCTCTCTTCAGTTCTCCACCAGTTCTGATCTCGACGAGCTCCATGTAGCCAACTGGCTCGGTCTTCTCTACGAAGATGAGTGGTCCGGAGATCTCAGTAATTGTCTTGTATTCCTTGGTCATTTTGAACCCTCCTCACTTCAACGCCTTGAACTCGGCGTCCATCTGAGCCAAAACCTTTGCCAGGATGGGCTCATACTCGGCTTCCAGCCTCACCTTGGCCAGAGCATCCTTTGATGGAACAGATGTAATCGCCGACACTGGTATGCCCTTCTGGACTGCATCGAAGGCATAATCCCTGTACTTAAGGATAGCCTCCAGGAGGTCGAACTGCTTCTTGTAGGGCGCAAAGGTATCCACCGGGTGGAATGCGCTTTGGGCCAGCCAGAAGTTGATGATCATCCTTGCCACTTCCAGTGTGACCTGCTGATCCTCAGGCAGGGCATCGGAACCGACGAGCATCACGATTTCTTCCAGCTCGGCATTCTCCTGCAGTATGGCCATGGCGCGTCTCTTATTCTTGTTCCAGTTCGGGCTGACATTCTCCACGAACCAGGGCTCTAGGATCTGGTCGTACAGAGAGTAGGAATCCAGCCAGTTGATGGACGGGAAGTGCCTGCGCTGTGTCAGCTTGGAGTCCAGTGCCCAGAATACCTTGACCATTCTCAGTGTGTTCTGAGTAACAGGCTCGGTGAAGTCTCCGCCTGCCGGGGACACCGCACCTACGATGCTGACTGAACCCTGTCCGCCGTTGAGAACCTCGGCACGTCCGGCACGCTCGTAGAAGTCGGCGAGTCTAGCTCCCAGGTATGCGGGATAGCCTTCTTCACCAGGCATCTCTTCTAGACGCGAGCCCATCTCTCTCATAGCCTCTGCCCACCTAGATGTGGAGTCAGCAGTCA
>Ga0351907_1211_pt1 | contig 11742 bp, 7 predicted proteins | sample BONcelHT113001E6_FD_206861 | JGI IMG/M metagenome (GOLD analysis project Ga0351907, IMG submission 206861) | Enriched cells from coal bed in the Powder River Basin, Montana, United States - BONCAT cells T11 rep1 HSBNCT.T11.300.1.E6 ... | reverse complement strand
TGATAGGCACCCGCTTCATTGGCCGGCACCATTGGCATGATTTCCGGTTTTGAGGCACGGTACAGGTAGACCACCAGCGACAGGAACACGCCGCTGAAGATGCCGGCTTCAATATTGACCAGGGTGCCGCTGAAGGTGCAGAGCAAGATGACAGCCTCAGCTTTGCTGGTCTTCCAGATGTGGCGGATCTGATGGAAATCAATGAGTCCCCAGGCCACTAAAAACAGAATTCCGGCCATAGCCGCATTCGGCAGATAGGCAGCCAATTTCCCGACCAGCAGCAGCAACAGCAGCAATAGGATCGAGGCAAAAACCGAGGCCAGCGGGGTTTTGGCACCTGCCTCGAAATTCACCCCGCTGCGATTAAAGGAGCCGGATGAGGCATAGCCGGAGAAAAAACTGCCGATGAGATTGGCCAGCCCCTGGCCGATGAACTCCTGGTTACCGTCAATGGATTGCTCGGAGCGCACGGATATGGCCCGGGCGATGGCCACGGCCTCGGTCAATCCCAGCATGGTGATGACCAGGGCGGGGCCAAGGGTGACTCGCAGGGTTGCCAGCGACAGGTCGGGGTGCGACAGTGGCGGCAAATGGGAGGGTAAGGCGCCCACGGTACGAATCCCGGTGGCGGCGGTGCCCAGCCAGAAATTCAGCAGGCTCGCTGCCAAGCTGCCAACGACCATGGCGGCAACCATATAAGGAATTTTGGGGCAACAGCGCTTGATCACGATACCGGTGGCCAGGGTCACCAGGCTGATGCAGAGCACCGGCCAAGGGACCGTGCCGATTTGCAGGAACAACTGGTGGAAGATTTCGTACAACGGCGCGCCGCGCACGATCTCGATGCCGAAAAAATTGCGGATCTGGCTGGCCGCGATGAGCAGGGCAGCGCCCGCAGTGAAGCCGATGACCACGCTGTGCGAGATGAAATTGACCAGGGCGCCCATGCGTGCCAGCCCCAGCGCCGTCTGGAACACCCCGGCCAGAAAGGTCAGGGTCAGCACCATGCTGATATACTGGGCCGAACCCGGTTCATAATGCTGCGATAACACCGCGAACAGCGCTACGGATATCGCCGTGGTCGGTCCGGAAACCAGGTGCCAACTGGAGCCGAACAACGCGGCGATCACGGTCGGCACCATGGCTGCATACAAGCCGTATTCAGGGGGCAATCCGGCAATGGTGGCAAAAGCCACGCCCTGCGGCAACACCACCAGCGCACCGGTAGCCCCGGCCAAAAGATCGTCACGCAGGGTGTGACGATTGACCATCGGCCACCAGCGCAGGAAGGGAAAGAGGGCGTGCAGGGTGCGGACTGGAATTTTCATCGTGGCAAAGACCTGTTCGAGAATATTGCCTATCAGTCTGGCATGGGAAGGGAGGGTAATCTAAAGCGACTTCCAGTGATTTTCTTTACCTGGCGCTTCCTTGCAAATTCTTAACCGGACATTACTGGGCATTTTTAGAAAAAAAAGGGTTTTGTTCACTCTGTCGATTAATTTATTCAGGCACTCTCTCGTAGTCTCGAAAAATTTGGAAAATACAATGTTGCAGAAAAAAAATATTGCCCTGGTTCTCTACTAAAAAAAACAGGCGGAATGTGCCTCATTCCGCCTGCTCGATTTAAGTTTTTACGTATTCCCTCGGGCCATAGGCACCGGCACCCTTCGGGGAGCACGCTCAATGAGGATTCGTTTCGCTCCCGCTTATCCCATATGTTTCTTGGTGTCGACCAACTGCTCGACCACCGTGGGATCAGCAAGGGTTGAAGTGTCGCCAAAATCATTGAAATCATTGGCAGCGATCTTGCGCAGAATCCGGCGCATGATCTTTCCGGATCGGGTTTTCGGTAGTCCCGGTGCCCATTGAATCACGTCTGGCGTGGCGATAGGGCCGATTTCGGTACGGACATGCTTACGCAGTTCCGCCCGCAGCTCCTCGCTTTCCTCGGCCCACGACATCAGGGTGACGTAGACGAAAATAGCCTGCCCCTTGATCGGATGCGGCATGCCGACCGCTGCAGCCTCGGCTACTGCCTCATGGGAAACCAGGGCAGACTCAATCTCCGCCGTTCCCAGGCGATGCCCGGAAACGTTGATGACATCATCAAGTCGACCCATGAGCCAGAAATAACCGTCTTCATCTTTACGGGCGCCGTCTTCTGGGTCATAGGTGTCGGCGTACCGGCTGAAATAGGCCTTCTTGTACCGCTCCGGATTGCCGAAAACCCCGCGCAGCATGCCCGGCCAGGGTTTACGGATGACCAGATGGCCGCCTTCGTTGGGACCGGCTTCTTTGCCTTCTTCATTGTAAATGGCCGCATCGATGCCGGGTAGCGGCATGGTGGCGGAGCCTGGCTTGAGCGGCGTCACATAAGGCAAGGCCGAAATCATGATGCCGCCGGTCTCGGTCTGCCACCAGGTGTCAACAATCGGCAGTTTTTCCTTACCAATATTGATGTGATACCACATCCAGGCCTCGGGATTGATGGGCTCGCCTACGGTACCAAGGATGCGCAGACTGGACAGATCATGCCGCTGGGTGGGCTCAACCCCTTCCCGCATCAGGGCGCGGATGGCGGTCGGTGCGGTATAGAAAATATTGACCTTGAACTTCTCGACAATCTTCCAAAAACGGTCCGGTGCCGGATAGTTGGGCACTCCTTCGAACATGAGTGCGGTAGCGCCCAGTCCCAGCGGACCGTAGAGGATATAGCTGTGCCCGGTGATCCAGCCGAGATCTGCTGTACACCAATAAACATCATTATCTTTGAGATCAAAAACCCATTGCGCGGTGTGCATGGCATAGGTCAGATAGCCGCCGGTGGTATGCACCACACCCTTGGGCTTGCCAGTGGAGCCAGAGGTATAGAGAATGAACAACATATCCTCGGCATCCATGGACTCAGGTTCACAGAAGGAGGAGATGCCCTTGGCATGAATTTCTCGGTGCCACCAATAGTCGCGGCCTTCGGTCATATTGACCTCGTTGCCGGCCCGTCGTACCACAAAGCAGGCCTCCACACTGGGGCAGGTCTCCATGGCCACGTCAGCGTTTGGTTTCAGCGGAATGGCCTTGCCGCCGCGCAGGACAGCATCGGCGGTAATTAAAACCTTGGCGTGACAATCCTCGATGCGGCTCTGCAGGGCAATGGCTGAAAAACCGCCAAACACCACCGAATGGACGGCACCGAGCCGGGCGCAGGCCAAAAGCGAGATGGCCAGCTCGGGTACCATCGGCAGATAGATGGCAACTCGATCACCCTTTTTCACGCCCTTGTTTTTCAAGACATTGGCGAAACGGCAAACCTCGTCATGCAGTGTCTGGTAGGTGTAAATTCTAACGTCTTCTTCGGGTTCGCCCTGCCAGATGATGGCAGCCTTGTTGCGCCGACCATCGGTCAAGTGTCGGTCCAGGCAGTTTGCGGAGACGTTGAGCTTGCCGCCGACGAACCACTTGAAATCAGGAATGGAATAATCGCATTCCATCACCGTGTCCCATTTCTTGTCCCAGGTGACGAGTTCTTCAGCACGTTTGGCCCAGAAGCCCTCGGGATCTTCCATGGAGTGCGCATAGATTTTTTTATACTCCTCCATCGACTTTACCCAGGCCTGCTCACGCCCTTGTACCGGCGGCTGGAAAAGCTTCCCCTCAGCTGACAAACTGGTGATTTTATCTTCCATTGCACTCATTGAATTTTCCCCCTCAGTTAAGATAAACGCTCATTACAGTTGCACATGCCTTTGTCATAAAACAATGAACATGCACCACCACCCCAGACGAAACGTTTTCCCCGCAACCAACTTGCTTGGAATCAAAGTGTGGTTTTTTAAAAATTCCTCTTTTTTTACATAAGAGTTGACAATCAGCACAATTTCAATTTATGTATTTAATCATTAAATTAAATTCTAAGATACCGCAATAGGAAAAATATGCTTAATGCACAAATTGTTGATGTTTCAGACCTCCTTAAGTCAATGGGCCATCCCATACGTCTGAAAATTCTCTGTTTGCTCCGTGAAAATGAACTCCCCGTCGGTGAACTTCAGGCAAAGATCCAAACGACCAATGGCAATATTTCTCAACATCTGGCCATTTTACGCAATCAAGGGATAATTGCCTGCCGTAAGGATGCAAATTTTATTTACAATCGTATTGCCGATCCAAGGGTATTGTTGCTTATGGAAAGTTTGCAAACCCTTTTTTGCGATGCCGAGGAGCAGAGCAGCTCGATAGAGGAAAATTGATATGTCCAAGCCCCATATCTCTATTGCATGGTAAATCCGACTGCGACCTTCGCCGATCTGCCTGCAATTGCAGCTCTCAGGTCGCGTTGCAATGTTCCAAGCCGCCTTCCAAACTGTTTGCGACACAAGGGGCGCTCTGGTAACACTGCACGTAATCCTTCAATCGCTGGTTTTTTTCATTGAGAAAGTATCAGCGGCTTCGGATGACGCTCCATAGTTTTCATCTCAGATGAGGTTATCATGAAATATCTCACACTCCTTATCCTGGCTTGTTGTCTTCTTTGCGGTTGTGGGCCAACCACTGTCAATACACTGGTGAAAAATCAAGGGGCGCAACAGCTAACCGGGAAAGATGTATTGACCCTGGTCAAGGGTAACACCCTCTTTATTCATGCCTTCAACGAAGAGGCCCATCTTTATTTTGATCCATCTGGCCAGCTTCTCGGCAAAATTTCCTTCACAGAAAAGGATAAAGGTAAGTGGGATGTCACTGAGGGGGGAGAGCTTTGTTTTCGCATGGACAAATGGTGGTATGGCGATCTCAGGTGTTTTCAAGTGTACAGCACTGCCGAAAAGTCCAAGCTGCATCTTGCCAATGGCAGCGGCGTGCTCCAGTACGCGGCGCAAAAACAGGCTGGTGACAGCCAGCAACTGTATACGGGCAGTGATCAGCACAAGAAAAACCAGCGTCGCTCGATCCTCAACCAATCGGAAAACGAAGGCGGAATAGCTTCAGCGGCAAGGAGTGCGAGGGGTGATGCCAGATACGAATCAACGACACCATCTATCATCGAAGAACAGCCGCGAACCGATAATAGCGCAAAAGACAACAGCGCCACTTTTGCATATATGGCCAAGGACTGTCCAGGTTGCAACCTCGCGGGCATTGATCTCGGCAAGGCGGAGTTGAATGGTGCCAAGCTGGCCAAAGCCAACCTGCGCGGGGCCAATCTGAGTATGGCCAATCTTCGCCAGGCTGATCTGCGGGGTGCCGATCTGCGCGAAACCATCCTTGCCTACGCCAATCTTCCCGGTGCCAATTTGCAGGGAGCCGATCTGAGAGGAGCGATACTCAAGGGGGCGAACCTGATCCGCGCTGACCTCACTGGAGCAAAACTTGAGGGGGCCGATTTGACTGAGATCCTGCGGGAAGGAGCCAGGGGGCTTAAATAATCTCTCCATCTTCCGTATACGATTATTTGCCTCTTTTGTAACCGTTCTATTTTTATCACGTTTTCTTTGCCCGTTAACACGCTGCTGTCCGCGTTTCTTGGGAATATTACTCATGGTTGCTCAGGATCCCCGTTTCGATTTGACAGAACCGTCAAGCGATGATCGCAAGTAACCGTTTTTCAAAAAAACAGGAGAGGAGGAGGAAGGATGTCATCGAAGAGATTGTCGGCGAGATTGATGACGAGCACGACGATGCCGAAAGCGAACTGCGGGTGGTGGATGAACGCACCGTCATCGTTGACGCCAAAATCGATATCGAGGAAGCGGAGGCCCACTTCAACCTGTCTCTGCCTAAAGGCCCCTATGAGTCGGTCGGCGGATTTATTATTCACCGCTTGGGCAAGGTGCCGCCTGTCGGTATTGTTGTTCAGGAAGGCGCGTTGTCTTTCAAGGTTCTCGGGGCCGACCAGCGGCGCATTAAAACCGTCAGGATTGTCAGAACCGATGAACCTTCTCTCCAGGTTTAACGGCAACGGGTGGCTGCTGCTTCCCGGATCTGCCACCGCCTGCCTTCTAGCCTTGGCCATACCTGGGCACACCGGCTGGTGGCCCCTTTTGTTTGTCGCCCTCATCCCCCTGCTGCTGACAGCGACCCATACGACTCCAGGCCGCAGCGCCTGGATGGGATTCGTCTGTGGCCTGCTCTATCACCTCACACTCCTTTATTGGATTCTGATTGTGCTGGGGCGGTACGGCCGACTACCTTGGTGGATTTCCACGCCGGCCCTAGTGCTCCTTGCCGCCTACTTGGCTTGTTTCACAGCAGCGTTCGCCTTTCTGCTCAGTCGACTGGCCGGCCGTTACCGGCAACGGGAACGCTCCGTGGCCCTGCTGATCTGGGGGGCGCCGGTGCTCTGGGTCGGTCTCGATTACCTGAAGAGCATCTTTTTAAGCGGATTCCCCTGGATGGATCTCGGCTATGGCCTCTTCAGCCAGCCCATGCTGATTCAGGCTGCCGACCTGGGCGGACATAACCTCCTCACCTTCAGCCTCATTCTCTGCAACAGCCTTTTGGCCGGAATCCTCAGCAAGGAGCGCAACGCCGACCGTGGACATAACCGCCTGGCCAAGCCTTTGCTGCTTTTAGCCTGTTGCTTTCTCATAGGTATCGGCGGCTATTCGGTGGTCCGCTATCAGGGGGTGGAAGGCAGCATTACCACGGCACAACAGGCCCAGGTCGCAGTGATCCAGGGTAATATCGATCAGGCGGTCAAATGGTCGGCTGCATTTAAAGAGGCCACGGTTTCCCAGTATCTCAAACTCTCGCAAAAGGTCCTCCAGAATTCGAAAACCCAGCTGGTGGTCTGGCCGGAGACGGCCCTGCCTTTTTATCCGCAGCGTGATGCGCTGGTGGGTCGAATCTTCGATTTCACCACCGCAAACAACACCTGGCTGCTGACCGGAGCCCCGCTCTTCTCCATTACCACCAAAACAGACGGAAGCGAGTTGATCCGTTATTATAATGGCGCCCTGCTGATCGAACCCTCCGGAAAAATGAGCGGCCAGCATGCCAAACAGCATCTGGTACCTTTTGGCGAGTTTGTACCGTTCCGCAAATACCTGCCCTTCCTCGAACCTCTGGTGGTCAGCATCGGTGATTTTACCCCTGGGACCTCTATGGAGCCCCTGGTGCTGGGGCCAATGAAACTCGGCATGCTGATCTGTTACGAATCGATTTTCCCCGAAATTTCCAGAAATACCGTTGTCCGCGGCGCCAACCTCCTGGTCAACCTGACCAACGACGCCTGGTACGGCAAATCAAGCGCCCCCTATCAGTCCTTATCCATGGCGGTCTTACGGGCGGTGGAGAACAGACGATCGCTGATCAGGGCCGCCAATACCGGGATCAGCGGTTTCGTTGACCCCCTGGGACGGGTCACCGCGCAGACGGCCATCTTCACTGAGGCAGCCCTTACCGCTCAGGTACCGATGCTCGAACAAGCCACCGTGTTTGGCCGGTATGGCTATCGGTTCGGCGCGGCCTGCCTCTTGCTGATCCCCCTGCTGTGCCTGTTCTTTCGGAGACGACGCCTCGCCTGAAAATGAGATCCTTCCCAGAGAGAAGCCTGCCCTAGAATCACGGTTTTCAATCCCAGCCTCACCTTTCTTCCTTGAGACTTGCAGCGATTCTGTTTACTATAGACGCTTTTCTTCAGGCCGAATCGGCCGGACTCCGTCGTGCAGGCGGCAGGGGCTTTTATCATCCAGCGAATTATGATCCTCCCGTGGGCCGGCTGTGCCGCTCGATGGCGGGATCGTTGTTTTTTAGAGATTACAGTGAGGTGTACCATGGCCGATGTTACCGAATCAGCGGAATCCAAACAGTTACTCGAGAGCCTCAAGGGCAGGATGCTGGTGCTCAAGGAGCATCTTTGACTTAGACGGCAAAATTGAACAGGTTGAACTGCTGGAGCGGCAGACCGTCAGTCCCAACTTCTGGGACGACCAGAATGAAGCAAAGAGGGTGCAGCGCCAACTGGGCCAGCTGCAGGACCTGATCGGTGTCTGGCAGAACAATTTCGGCGATCTCGAAGATGCCGAGATGATGCTCGATATGGCCAAGGAAGAAAATGACGAGGCCTCCTATCAGGAGGTGGTCGCCAGTCTGAGCAGTCTGCGCACCCGTATCGATCTCGTTGAGCTGGAGTGTATGTTCAGCGGCGACCATGACGCCAGCAATGCCATTCTCACCATCCATGCCGGGGCCGGTGGCACCGAGGCCCAGGACTGGGTAGGCATCCTGTTGCGCATGTATCTGCGCTGGGCGGAAACCAAGGGCTTCAAGGCCGATATTCTTGACCTGCTGCCCGGTGACGAGGCGGGCACTAAAAGCGTCACCATTATGGTCAAAGGCAAGCATGCCTATGGCTATCTGCGTTCAGAGGTCGGCATTCACCGGCTGGTGCGCATCTCGCCCTTTGATGCCAGCGGACGGCGGCATACTTCTTTTGCCTCGGTGATGGTCATGCCCGAACTTGACGACGATGTTGCCATCGAAATCAATGACAAAGACATCCGCATCGATACCTATCGGGCCAGCGGCTCGGGCGGTCAGCACGTCAACAAGACCGATTCCGCCATCCGCATCACCCACTTTCCCTCTGGAATCGTGGTCCAGTGCCAGAACGAGCGCTCTCAACACAGCAATAAGGCCACAGCCATGAAGATGCTGATGGCGCGATTGTTTGAGCGAGAGAAGGAGGAGCAGCAACGTACTCAGGAAAATATCCAGGGTGACAAGAAGGAAATCGCCTGGGGTAGCCAGATCCGTTCCTACGTGCTGCAGCCCTACCGGCTGATCAAGGACCATCGTACCAACACTGAAGAAGGCAATGTCGATGCGGTGCTGGATGGTCGACTTGACAGCTTCATCAAGGCCTACCTCCTCTGGCAGCCTTGAGCGAGTCAGGGAAGATGATGCAACCGACCATCCGGGAACAGCTTGAGGAGCAGGAAAAAACAATCCTGTCGCCCTTTGCCTGCCTGAGCAGCCGGTCCAGGGGCCGATTTTCCAGGGAACGTGATGATCACTGCAACCTGCGCACCGCCTTCCAGCGTGATCGGGACCGGATCATCCACTCCAAGACCTTCCGGCGCTTGAAGCACAAAACCCAGGTCTTTCTCGCTCCGGCCGGCGACCATTACCGCACCCGTTTGACCCATGTCCTGGAGGTGTCGCAGATCGCCCGCAGCATGGCGGTCTGTCTGCGGCTCAACGAGTACCTGACCGAGGCCATTGCTCTGGGCCACGACCTCGGCCACACTCCCTTCGGGCATGCCGGCGAGTTCAGCCTTAACCTGCTCCATCCCAAAGGATTCAAGCACTACCGCCAGAGCCTGCGCATCGTCGATTTTCTTGAAAACGACGGCAAGGGCTTGAATCTCACCTGGGAAGTACGCAACGGCATCCTCAAGCATTCCAAGGGCTATGGCGAAATCCTTCCCGAGGAGACCTCGGAGCTGGCTGCTACCCTGGAGGGGCAGCTGGTACGGGTGGCGGACATCATGGCCTATGTCAACCACGACATGGACGATGCCCTGCGCGCCGACATGCTCAACCCGGCCGACCTGCCCAGCAACCTGCGGGAGGTGCTGGGCGACCGGTCCTCACAGCGGATCAATGCCATGGTCGGCGATCTAGTTTATACCACTTTGGCCCGCAATGACGGCCGGCTCCATTTGAGTAACCGGATGAACGACACCATCACCGAGCTGCGCGGTTTTCTCTATGACAATGTCTACCGCAACTGCCGGGTCCACAACGAATTCGAAAAAGCCCAGCGGATTATCCGTGACCTCTACGGATTTTTCCTGCAGCACGAGTTCCCGGATAACGGCATCACCCCCTGCTGCCCGTTGCGCCATCCGGTCCAGTCGGTCCAGGAGGAGCAAAAGCGCCATCGTCAGGTCTGCGATTTTATCGCCGGCATGACTGATCGCTATGCCCTGGATCTCTATGCCCAGATTTTTATGCCCAAACCCTGGTCCGTGCTCTGATTGCCACAACCTTTGTTTTTAACCGCAGCCGCATGGCGATAACTTAAGAAGAATCTATGAAAGACACCGCATCAAGCAGCCCCGAAAAATACGATCTCCCCAAAGCCTACGAATTTGCCGAGGTGGAGCAGCGCTGGTATACCCACTGGCTCGAACAGAAGACCTTCAGCGCCGCTATGGTGGCAGGCAAGCCCTCCTTTTCCATCGTCATCCCGCCGCCAAACGTCACCGGGGTGCTGCATATCGGTCATGCCCTCAACAATACCCTCCAGGATCTGTTGATCCGCTATCACCGGATGAAAGGCGACAACACCCTCTGGGTGCCGGGAACCGACCATGCCGGCATTGCCACCCAGAACGTGGTCGAGCGCCAGCTGGCCACTGAAAAACTGACCCGCCACGATCTCGGCCGGGAAAAATTCATCGAGCGGGTCTGGGAGTGGCGCGAAGAAAAAGGCGGCACCATCATCAACCAGTTGAAACGGATGGGCGCCTCCTGCGACTGGGACCGGGAGCGGTTCACCATGGACGAGGGGCTCTCTGATGCAGTGCGCGCGGTTTTTGTCCGCCTGTACAAGGAGGGGCTGATCTACAAGGGCGACTATATCGTCAACTGGTGTCCGCGCTGCCATACCGCCCTGGCCGACGACGAGGTCGAACACGATCCGACCGACGGTAAGCTCTACCATATCCGCTACCCCTATGCCGACGGATCCGGTTCGTTGGTGGTGGCCACCACCCGGCCGGAGACCATGCTCGGCGACACGGCGGTTGCTGTCCATCCTGACGACGAACGCTATCACCATCTCAAAACCATCGGCATCAGTCTGCCGCTCACCGGCCGTACCGTGCCGGTGGTGTTCGATCACCATGTCCAACGGGAGTTCGGCACCGGGGCGCTGAAGGTCACCCCGGCCCACGATCGCGACGACTACGAGATCGGCCTCCGCCACAACCTTCCGCGACTCAAGGTAATGGACGACTTTGGGGTGATGAACGAGGCTGCCGGCAAGTACTCCGGGCTGGACCGCTTTGCCTGCCGGAAACAGATCGTCAAGGACCTCGAAGAGCAGGGTTTTCTCGACAAAATCGAACCGTATCAGCATGCGGTGGGCAAGTGCTACCGCTGCACCACCGTGGTCGAGCCCACCACCTCCAAACAGTGGTTCGTCTCCGTGCGTCCCCTGGCCGACAAGGCGGTGGCCGCAGTGAAAGAGGGCCGGATCAAGATCTACCCCAACACCTGGGACCGCACCTTCTACGCCTGGATGGAAAACATCCGCGACTGGTGCATCTCCCGGCAGATCTGGTGGGGTCATCGCATTCCGGCCTGGACCTGCACGGCCTGCGGCAAGCTGATCGTCGAAGTGGAGGCCCCCGATGTCTGTCCCTCCTGCGGGGGCACCACCCTCAATCAGGAGAACGATGTGCTCGACACCTGGTTCAGCTCGGCCCTCTGGCCCTTTTCCACCCTGGGCTGGCCCGAGAAAACCCAGGAGTTGGATTTCTTCTACCCGACCTCGGTGCTGATCACCAGTTTCGACATCCTCTTTTTCTGGGTGGCGCGGATGATGATGATGGGCCTCCACATTATGGACGAGGTCCCCTTCCACGATGTCTATCTCCATGCCCTGGTACGCGACAAGCATGGCAAGAAGATGTCCAAGTCCACCGGCAATGTCATCGATCCCCTGGTGACCATCGCCCAGTACGGCACCGACGCCTTCCGCTTCACCCTCACCGCTTTTGCCGCCCAGGGCCGTGA
>Ga0351907_1206_pt1 | contig 12097 bp, 9 predicted proteins | sample BONcelHT113001E6_FD_206861 | JGI IMG/M metagenome (GOLD analysis project Ga0351907, IMG submission 206861) | Enriched cells from coal bed in the Powder River Basin, Montana, United States - BONCAT cells T11 rep1 HSBNCT.T11.300.1.E6 ... | reverse complement strand
TTGATGAAAAAATTGATAAAACCGGGACCGGCAATTTCGACCTTTTCAAAGAGTTCGCTGTTGTTTTTCAGGATATTGACGAGGATTTCGGCGATCTGTCGGGGTGCCTTTTTTCAGGTTTTGCCAGTTGCATGGCGACATTGGTTGCAAAGTCTCCATGCTCAGCGTGGGTAGGGACTTCTATAACAATCTCCGGTACTATGCCGGAGGAGAGGGTTCCGTCCGTATAACAGGTTTCGAGACACTGTCTGACGTGCCCGAGTAAAGCTTTCTTCATCTTTCCTCCAAGTGTGCTACGTTTCCTTTTTCTTCTCAGATTGATCGTCTTCCGGTGCCTTGATGGTTACGTCCCGGGTAAAGTCCGGGCAGCGACGGCCCCCATCGGGGATGCAGAATTTTTTTTGACACTCTCCGCGCCAAGCACAGATAACGCAGCATTGGATCTGCCGTTTTTCCGCCATTGCGGTATTCTCCGGAGTACGCCGAATGCGGGAGAAGGTGAATCGCTCTGTGTAGCTGACACCTCGCTACTCCTGCTTTGGTAAAAATTTTCTGCAGCGTAGGCTATTTTTTTGCGGGAAACTGATAGATGATCTCATTCTTGCGAACAAAGCCGAAATCTTTTCTGGCAAGGCTCTCGAGGTAGCGACGATCAGTCTTCAAGGCCTCAATTTCCCTCCTGAGCTGATCATTTTCAAGCTTCACAAGGGTCGTTCGTTCCTGAAAGTCCTCTTTTTCACGGTTCAGGTGATGAATGCGCAGAAGACCCCGTTCGCCAAATACGGTGAAAGAGAGAAAAATGAGGATAAACCCGGCAGGGATAAGATACATCCGCTTTTTCATAGGCTCCGCTCTTATGCTTTACCTGATAGTATACGTGTAAAATATTCGATTGTCTTTTTCAAGCCGGTATCAATATCAGTTGTCGGCTCCCAGTCCAGGGTTTTTCTGGCAAGGGAGATATCCGGCTGCCGTTGTTTGGGATCGTCAGAAGGCAGCGGCTTAAATACAATCCTGGATGAAGAACCGGTCAGCGCAATAATGCGTGTCGCGAATTCGAGAATCGTTGTTTCGGTAGGGTTGCCAACATTCATGGGACCCGTAATGCCGTCGCACTTCATCAGTCGCAGCATTCCCTCCACCAGGTCATCAACAAAACAGAAGGAGCGGGTCTGGCTGCCATCTCCGTACACGGTGATATCTTCATTACGCAGGGCCTGGACAATGAAATTTGAAACAACGCGCCCGTCATTGAGGGCCATGCGAGGACCATAGGTGTTGAAAATACGGATAATCCGGATGTCCACCGAATTTTGACGATGGTAATCCATCATCAAGGTTTCGGCAACTCTTTTGCCTTCATCGTAGCAGCTTCTCAAGCCGATCGGGTTCACATTGCCCCAGTACTCCTCGGACTGGGGATGAACCAGCGGGTCGCCGTACACTTCGGAAGTGGAAGCTTGAAGAATGCGCGCCTTAACGCGCTTGGCCAGTCCCAGCATATTGATCATGCCCATTACGCTGGTTTTAATGGTCTTGACCGGATTGTACTGATAATGAACCGGTGAAGCGGGGCAGGCCAGATTAAAAATCCGGTCCACTTCCAGAAGTACCGGCTCAATCACATCATGACGAATCAGTTCAAAGCGGTGGCTGTCGAGAAGGTGGTCGATATTTTCCTTCCGGCCGGTATAAAAGTTGTCGAGACAGAGGACGTCATTACCTTCCCTTACGAGTCTTTCGCAGAGATGTGAGCCGATAAATCCGGCGCCGCCCGTAACCAGTATCCTCATTTCCTAGCCCCTTTCCGAGCTGAACTGCCTGCCGTTACGGCCGATGGCATAATACTCGAAACCAATATGCTTCATTCTGCGCGGTTCATAGAGATTCCGGCCATCAAAAATAACGGGCCTGATCAGGAGTTCGGCAATCCGCTCGAAATCCGGGTTGCGGTACTCGTTCCATTCCGTAACGATCATCAGGGCATCGGCACCCGTGAGGATCTCGTATTCATTGGTATTATAGGAAATACGGTCGCCAAAAACCTTTTCCGCTTCCTTCATCGCCACCGGGTCGTGAACCCGTATCTTCGCGCCCGCTTCCAGAAGATTGCTGATAATGACAATGGACGGTGCTTCGCGCATGTCATCGGTGCGTGGCTTGAAAGACAGACCCCAGATGGCAATGGTCTTTCCGTCCAGGGGCTTTGCCGCGGCAGGGTCGCCGAAATAGGCGATCAGCTTGCGGGGCAGGACCTGTTTCTGCCGTTCATTGACCTCTTCCACCGCCTTTAGCAGCAGGAAGTCATAGTGGTTTTCTTCGGCAGTCATCACCAAAGCTTTCACATCCTTGGGAAAACAGGAACCGCCATAGCCGACTCCGGGAAAGAGAAAATCGTAGCCGATGCGGGAATCCGAACCGATGCCTTCGCGGACCGCAGTCACATCAGCGCCAAGGGCCTCGCAGAGGTTGGCCACCTGGTTCATGAAGGAGATCTTGGTGGCGAGCATGGCATTGGCGGCGTACTTGGTCATCTCCGCGCTGCGAACATCCATCACGATGATTCGGTTGGTCCTGCGCATGAAAGGGGCGTACAGTTCCTTCATGATCTCGGCCGTGCGCACATCGTCGACACCAATCACGACCCGGTCCGGTTTCATGAAGTCATCTATAGCTGCTCCCTCTTTGAGAAACTCGGGATTGGAGACCACGTCAAATTCGATATTCACGTTCCGTGCTTCCAACTCTTCCCGGATTGCAGCGCGCACCATGTCAGCCGTGCCGACCGGAACCGTGGATTTGTTAATGACGATCTTGAAATTTTCCATGGCGCGGCCGATTTCCCTGGCCACGGTGGTGACATGCATGAGGTCGGCGGAGCCGTCCTCTCCAGGCGGGGTGCCAACGGCGATAAATTGGAGGAGGGAACTCTTCACTGCGCTGGCAAGGTCGGTAGTGAAACTCAGGCGGCCTTCTTCGGTGTTTCTGAGAATCAGTTCCTTGAGGCCTGGTTCGTAGATGGGGATAATTCCGTTTTTCAAACCCTCAATCTTTGCTTCATCGATATCAACGCAAGTAACCGTGTTGCCGCTCTCGGCAAAGCACGTTCCAACAACCAGACCGACATAGCCGGTACCGATTACACAAATCTTCATATGGCAGAAACCTCAAGAAAAAACGGAAGTCGGAACCTCCGTGGATTAGGTGCTGATCAGGGGTAGTGAGTGAAGAATAAAGAACGGAAAGACGCTCCTCATCTTTACGCACTTCTTATAGCATAAATAAACGTCATCCTGCCAGAAATTTCCGAAAGAAAATAACAGGTTTGTACGTGCTCTGAGAGATTGGTTGTCGCGTAAATCAACGTCAAAAGGTAACGCGGTTTTTTCGAGGATGTCAGCTGACGTGCAGAAAACGAAAAAGGGTCCGGCGAAAACGCCGGACCCTTTTTGTGAAATTTGGTGGAGCTGGACGGGATCGAACCGACTACCTCTTGACTGCCAGTCAAGCGCTCTCCCAATTGAGCTACAGCCCCATTCAAGGAGACCTTTTATAGCAAATACGAAATCGCGTGTCAATATATTTTCTCTCCGGTTACATTGGCCTTTTCGGAGAAATTATTTCTTGGTTTTCTTCCTTGACGGGGATAGAGGCTTTCGCTATAATCCCGAACACATTTGCCGGAGTGGTGAAATTGGTAGACGCACGGGACTCAAAATCCCGCGGGGGCAACTCCGTGTCGGTTCGATTCCGACCTCCGGCACCACCAACAACAGTAAGGGTTAGCATTTTTTGCTAACCCTTTTTTGTTGTGCCGGTTACCGCTAGCGCACGCTCCGGGAAGCAATTACCCTTCAAGCCTGTTTTCTTAGCTAGTTTCCATTCGGAAAGTCAGAAATAGTGCCGTTTCGGCAGGTTTGGGACTTTCACGGAGTCTCTCGTACGGCTTCCATGCAAGATGGCGACAGAAAGAAATTTGCCTGAATCCAGCAGACTGCCTGATCCGTGTGAAGGGTGGTGACCGATTGCGAGAGGCTTCGGGGAAGTTCCAGCCCAGCCCATGCCAAGACTTTCCGGATGAAAGCTCAATAGAAAAGCTGCCTATTTTCAGGCAGCTTTTCTATTATTCTTGAATATTCAGATTGGAAAATATAGAGTAGTACCCATTTAAATTCAGGTTATAAATTGCTGCTCACCTTTTTCAGTTGGCACAAGCAAGGAGAGCTTGCGAGCTTCACTGGCTGTGCCGGATACCCGTGACCTTCGTTCTGAAGCTTTTGAGAGAAAAGGATCAGGGGATTCTCTTCAGAAATTCAAGCATATTTCCTGAAAAAGGAGCTTTCGTCAGCATGAAGCAAGCCGATCTCGTTCTTATCCATCCTCCGAGTGTCTATAAGTTCCGTGAGCTTCCGATTTTTTATGGCCCGGTCAGCGAAGTTATTCCCTCCACGTCCATATTTGAAAATTATCCAATCGGTTTTCTGACCCTTTCGGAATACCTCACCAGACATGGTATTTCGGTCAGAATCGTAAATCTGGCCAATAAAATGCTCAAGAATACCAAGTTTGACCCTGAGGTTTTTGTCTCCCGGCTCAAACCAGCGGCCTTTGGTATCGACCTGCACTGGCTGCCCCATGCCGACGGCAGTTTGAGTCTTGCCGAAGTATTGAAAAAACACCATCCTGACACGCCGGTAATTTTCGGCGGGCTTTCATCAACCCATTACCACCTGGAAATAATGCGGGACTATCCTTTCGTGGATTTCGTCATGTGCGGCGACTCGACGGAGGAGCCCATGCGGAAGCTCCTGGAAACCATCAAGACCGGCGGAGATTTCGGCGCCATTCCGAACCTGGTATGGCGAAACAGCGCCGGTGAGACGGTAGTGAACGGACTTACCTTCCAGCCGAAAAACCTCGATTACGTCAATTTCGACTATGCCCATCTCTTTAAAATGGCGATAAAATACCGTGATCTGTCGGGATATTTGCCATTTCGTGACTGATTGAAGAATCCGGTCATGGGGGTTTTTTCCAGCCGGGGATGCCATCATGACTGCGCCTCGTGTGGAGGTTCTTCATCCGCTTTGGAAAAGATGTGCGTTCGGGAGCAGCCGGCATTTCGTGCCCCGGAACTGCTGGCAAAAGACATCAAGAATATCTCCCGCTATACCGGGGCACCGGTCATGGTCATCGGCGATCTTCTTCAGGCCGGCAGGAAGTATGCCGAGAGCTTTCTGCTTGCCATGAAAAAACAACGGATACGGAATGAAATTGCCATTGAATTTTTCAACCCGCCCTCTGGTGACTTTGTGGAAAAAGTTTCTGATTCGCTGGCCAATTTCAATGTCGAGATTTCGCCCGAGTCCCATGACGTGCTGGTTCGAAAGGCTTTCGGTAAAACCTACGACAATGCAAGGCTGGAAGAGTCGATCGAAGCGTTTGTGCGCAGCAATTGCAAAAGAATCGACCTGTTTTTCATGGTCGGCCTGCCATTTCAGACCTATCAGTCGGTCATGGATACCGTGGAGTATTGCGGCGAACTGATGAGCAAATACGGCGGTTCCGGGAAAATCCTGCCCTTCATCGCCCCGTTGGCACCCTTTGTCGATCCGAGCAGCCGGTTTTTCGAAGAACCGGAACGCTACGGGTATCGGCTTTTCTACAAGACCTTGAAGGAACACCGAGAGGCGCTGCTGACATCAAACTGGAAGCAGCGGCTGAATTATGAAACAGAGTGGATGACTCGGGACGACATCGTCAATGCGACCTATGACGGCGCGCTGAAACTTGTTGAGCTGAAAGCCGCATACGGCTTGACGGATCGCGGGAAGGCAGATGAGATTATCCGCCATATCCGAAGGGCCAAGGATCTCATCAGACGGATGGAAGAATCAACGGTAATGGACGACGCCCTCAGGGAAGAAATATTCAGAATGAACCCCATCGAATCCTTGTGCGACCGACATGAGATGGAGTGGCCGGTGATCGGCCAGAGATTGAAACTGATGAACGTTTTTAAACTGCTGCTCCGTCGGACCCCGTTGTTCGGAACGTAACAAGAAATAGGAGATTGTCCCGTCAGGGAAAGTTATTTAGATTCCATCCGGAAACTCCGGATGTGAAACTGGTGGTTTCCAATTCGGAAACGAGGATTTTTTTGTCCTGACAAGGAAATCAAGGGATTGTGCGGAGACGTACTACTGTACGTCGCACAAACAAGACCGCTGATTGACGCTGTCAGGGCGAAAACGGACCGTTTCCGGATGGAAACTATTTAAGAAATGAGGAATGAGATAAGAAGGGTGAGGTTTGAAAAGATGTTTCGGCGACTGGCTGATGATTTTTAACTAGTTGATTCGCGGGTGGTACCTAGGGGGTGAGAAGGCCGGGACGCCGTTGGCCCGAACCTGCTCATCCATGCTGGAAGGTTTTTCAGTTCATGGCTGAAGAGTTATTCTGCTGGCTGCACCAAGCAATAGGCGGTTGCCTTTTTTGCCACATCGCCCGACATTACTTCACCCTCGACTATTTCAGCTTCGAAATAGTGATCTCCGACGTAAGAAAGGACCTTCACTTTTCCAACTTCCTTGAGGTTTTTCACTTGGTCTGCACCCTTGAGCGCTCTGTATCCTACTGGCACGTCCCGGTAAACAGGAATCACATCGTTCAGGCAGATCTCTTTTTTTACAAGCTCGGTCCCGCTATGGAAGAGATGAACCTTGTTGCCTTCTTTCATGACCACTTTGCTTTTGACATTCTCCGCGGCATTAACGACCATTGGCGAAACCACCAATGCAGAGAGCACCAATAATGCAACTACCGTAATCAGCTTATTCATCTTTCGTCTCCTTTCTTTCATAACGTTTTTACGTAATAATCCGGACCATTTGTCATGCCACCTCCCACCGGTCCATATTTTGCCTCATGATCATGATTATTAATCTGCTATTCATTATTGCAGCTACACATAATCTGGCAAATCAGGCAAATTATTCATAATCCCCTCGTTGCAATTTCTGATCAATGATGATGGTGTGAGCTACTTCACCGTGTACCAGAACTTGGAGCTGCGCACCTTTCCGTCTTTCAGTTGGAACTTGCACATCACGCCATATTTCCCCTTTTTGGAAAGATCAAAGTCGGCGCCGAAGTGCCCCTGCATCCCCATCAGGTCTTTTGTCTGGCTGCTTTTGTCAGGGTTTTGTACTTTAACCTTCACCTCACCCTCCGTCAGGGCCTTGCCACTTTTTGCATCCTTGAACTCGACTGCAATGTGATGCGTTTCCTTCATTCCTTTCGGCATTTTCATTTTCATGGCCTTCAGATGCTCTTTCATGCTCATGACCCTGAAGGTCGCCTTCACCCCGTCTGTCACTTCCTCATGGGCAACATTGCCCTGATGGTCACCATGGTCCATGGCAGCAAATGAGGCCACGGGAACTGTGAGAGCAAAGAGTGCCGCGAGTAGTATGGTCATTCTTTTCATGGTACGAATCTCCTTTGATCAGGTGTGGTAACTAGTTTCCATCCGGAAAGTATCAGTAGAGGCAGAGCTGGAACTTCCCCGAAGCCTCTTGTAATCGGTCACCATCCTGCTCACGGATTGGACAACGTGCCTGATTCGGGCGTTTTCCCTCAAACTGCATTTCTGCATTGAAGCCGTACAAGAGGCTCCGTGAAAGCCCCATCTCAACCCGGAATAGCAATTTTCAGAGTCTCCGGATGAAAACCACCTTTCTATCTTACTAAAAGCATTAGTCGTGCCAACAGTTAACATGCTGTTACTACGAGACTTTATACTTACCAAAGCATGGTAACCTGGAGAATATTCGACACGTTGCGTAGACTATTCGATCAGTGTTTCATTCCTGAATACTTGAGCCTGCCTTTTTTTAAGTCGCGTGACTTCATCAGGACAAAGATGACCGGCGTCATGATCAGCACATGAACTGCCGAGGAAACCATTCCACCGATCATCGGTGCGGCAATCGGTTTCATCACGTCGGCACCGGTGCCCGTTGACCACATGATCGGAAGCAGACCCAGCAGCGATACCGACACGGTCATCAGTTTGGGCCGCAGGCGCAGCACCGCCCCTTCGAAGGTGGCGTCGTAAATATCCTGTTCGGTGCAGGGGCCGTTGATCAGCTTTTTGTCCAGCGCCTCGTGCAGGTAAATGACCATTACCACCCCGGTTTCCACGGCGATGCCGTACAGGGCGATGAATCCCACCCAGACCGCAACCGAGAGATTATAGCCCAGGGCCGAGACCAGGTAGACCCCACCCACCAGGGCAAAGGGCACGGATAGCATGACCATGCCGGCCTCCATGGCCGAATGGAAGGTGAAGAAGAGCAGAATGAAGATGACCACTATCCCTATCGGCACCAGTAGCTGCAGGCGGGCCTTGGCGCGGAGTTGATGTTCCCATTGACCGGACCAGGCCACGTAGTAGCCGGGGGGCAGCTTGAGGTTCTTTTCCAGCACCTCCTTGGCCTCGGTCACAAAACCGCCCATGTCGCGGCCACGGACATTGAGATAGACCAGCGATCGCAAGAGTCCGCCCTCGCTGTTGATCTCCGGCGCGCCGGTGGAAATTTTCAGTCTGGTTACCAGTGACAGCGGCACCTGGGCGCCCTCCATGCCAGCCACCAGAATACGTCGGATAGCCGGGATATTGTCGCGGTAGTCCCGCAGGTAGCGGATCCGGATCGGAAAGCGGTTGCGCCCTTCAACGGTGGTGGAAAGCATCTCGCCGCCAAGGGCTGTTTCGATGACATCCTGGATATCACCCACATTCACGCCATAACGGGCGGCCGCCTCGCGGTCGATGTCGATGTCGATGTAATTGCCGCCGGTGACCCGCTCGGCCACCACGTCGACCGCACCGTTGATCGGTTTGAGGATCGCCTCGGCCTGAATTGCAAGGTCTTTGAGCACGTTCAGGTCATTGCCGAAAATCTTGACCCCCAGGTCGGTGCGAACGCCGGTGGAAAGCATGTTGATGCGGTTGATGATCGGCTGGGTCCAGCCGTTCCTGACACCGATCTGCTGCAGTTTGCTGTCCAGTTCGGCCACGATGTCGGCTTTCTTCACTCCTGCCCGCCACTGATCCTTGGGTTTGAGGATGATGATGCTTTCGAACATGGAGACCGGTGCCGGGTCGGTGGAGGTATCGGCCCGGCCGACCTTGCCCAGGACATGCTCCACCTCGGGGACACTCTTGATGATCGTGTCCTGCACCTGAATCAAACGCTTGGCTTCGGTAATGGAGATATTGGGCAGGGTGACCGGCATGTAGAGCAGTGAACCCTCGTCCAGAGGCGGCATGAATTCGCTGCCCAGCTTCATGAACAGCGGCACGGCAATCAAAAGGGCCACGATATTCAGGGCAATGGTGGTCTTTTTCCAGACCAGCACCCAGCGGATAACCGGCGAGTAGAGCTTGATGAAGAAGGTCGAGACCGGGTTGGCGCTCTCCGGCGGCATCTTGCCGCGCATGAATAAGTACATCAAAACCGGCACCAGGGTGATGGCAATCAGGGCCGAACCCATCATGGAGAAGGTCTTGGTGAAGGCCAGGGGATGGAACAGTTTGCCCTCCTGACCCTCCAGCATGAACACCGGCACAAAGGAGAGCACTATAATCGCCAGGGAAAAGAAGATTGCCCGACCGACCTGTTTGGCTGAGGTGATGATCACCTCCAGACGCTTTTCCTTGCGTTCTTCAGGAGGCATTTCGGAGAGGTGGCGGTAGCAGTTCTCCACCATGATCACGCCGGCGTCCACCAGCACGCCGATGGCAATGGCGATTCCCCCCAGGGACATGATATTGGAGCTGACCCCCATCAGCTTCATGGAGATGAAGGCGATCAGCACCGAGATCGGCAATGTCAGCACGATCACCAGGGCGCTTTGGAAGTGGAGCAGGAAGACCAGGATGACCAGTGCGACAACAACGGACTCCTCCAGCAGGTTGGTTTTCAGCGTATCGATGGCCCGCTGGATCAGGTCGGAGCGGTCGTAGGAGACCATGATCCTGACCCCGGGCGGCAGCCCTTTTTCCAAATCCTTGATCTTGAGCTTTACCCGGTCAATGACATCCTTGGCATTCTCGCCGTAGCGCATGACAACGATGCCGCCGACCGCTTCGCCTTCGCCGTTCATGTCCAACAGCCCGCGCCGGATGGCGCCGCCCATCTGGACGGTGCCCAGATTCTTTACGTAGATCGGTGTACCGCGCATGTCGGCGCCGATGACGATGTTTTCCAGATCGGTCTTGGACTTGACGTAGCCCCGACCGCGGATCAGGTATTCGGCGTCGGCCTGCTCGATCAGCCTGCCGCCCACATCCTTGTTGGAGGCCTTGACCGCCTCCATGACCGTCCCTACTTTTATTTTATAAGCAAAGAGTTTGTTCGGGTCCAGGTCGATCTGGTACTCCCGCACCAGGCCGCCGATCGAGGCCACCTCGGCCACCCCTTGAACGGTATTAAGCTGGTAACGCACGAACCAGTCCTGCAGGGTGCGCAGTTGCTCCAGGTCATACCCTTTTCCCTCGATGGTGTACCAGAAGACGTGGCCTACGCCGGTGCCGTCCGGGCCGAGGGTCGGTACAACATTGGGAGGAAGAAGCGATGCGGCATAGTTCAAGCGTTCCAGGACGCGGGTCCTGGCCCAGTAGATGTCGGCCTTGTCCTCGAAGATGACATAGATCATCGAAAAGCCAAAGGCGGAAGAGGCCCGTACTGCACGAACCTGGGGCAGGCCCTGCAGGTTGACCGCCAGCGGGTAGGTCACCTGATCCTCCACCACTTGTGGCGAACGGCCCGGATACTCGGTAAAGACGATCACCTGGTTGTCGGACAGGTCGGGAATCGCATCCACCGGGGTCTTGTAGAGCGACCAGACCCCCCAGGCGATGATCAAGCCGAAGACCATCAGGACAATGATCCGGTTACGGGCGGAATATTCGATGATTTTTTCGATCATTTATTATACCGAGGGGCAGGGGAGTGGCGACAAAAGGCAAGATTTTTCACCTGTCCTCACCTCCAACCCAAACCGTTTCCTTTCACATGTTCATATCATCCATCTGCAAGGTATCTTTCTTTGCCGGAGGCTGCTGTGCCGGTGGGGCGCCATGTCCCTCATGCTGCGGCCGGTCTGCTGCCGGGGTCTGTCCCTGTCCAGCGGGCGTGCTCCCGGTATGCTGACTGTGGTCCTGGCTGCCACCTTTCAACTGCGATTCCGAGTCGATCAGGTAGGAACCTGATACCGCAACCTTGTCACCTTCCTTGATACCGGACAGTATCTGGACCTTGTCGTCGATACGCTCACCTACCCGTACCTCGCGCGGTTCGAACATCCCCGGAGACATCTCCACCCAGACCAGCTGGCGTTTACCGGTATCGATGATTGCCGTAACCGGAATCACGATTCCCTTGGCCAGAGGAACCTTGATGATCGCGTTGACAAACATGTCCGGCTTTAACCTGTAGCCGGGATTGGGCATTTCCACGCGAGCCTTGACCGTGTGGGTCTTGGGGTCATGAAAGGGATACACGAAGCTGATCCTGCCGTTGAATAGCTCACCATGTTCTACTGCCGAGCGTATTTCCACCTGCTGTCCGCCAATCAGCGTATCATGGCCAACGTGGCCACCGTAGCGGTGAAACAGGGTACCCTGGATAAAGAGATTAATGCCGTCGGTATCGTTCAGTACGACCAGTCGCGCCAGGCCAAGGTAACTGCCTGGATCGCCGGTCGTATCGACAAGCTCAATGTCAGCACCGTCGGGGCCTACGTCAGCAAGGACAGGCCGGTGGCCGAGGTCTATTCACCCGACCTTGTTGCTACCCAGCAGGAGTATCTGCTGGCGGTAAAAAGCCGCGACCAGTTAAAAGACTCCCCGATTCCCTCCATTTCCCAGAACGGCGAAGGTCTGGTGGCGTCGGCCAGACAGCGCCTGATGCTGTTCGGGGTCAAGCCGCACCAGATCGCCGAACTGGAGCGGACAGGCAAGCCCAACATCCGGCTGCCGATTTATACCCCGCTCTCCGGCATCGTCATAGAAAAGATGGTCCAGCAGGGG
>Ga0351907_1205_pt1 | contig 12111 bp, 10 predicted proteins | sample BONcelHT113001E6_FD_206861 | JGI IMG/M metagenome (GOLD analysis project Ga0351907, IMG submission 206861) | Enriched cells from coal bed in the Powder River Basin, Montana, United States - BONCAT cells T11 rep1 HSBNCT.T11.300.1.E6 ... | reverse complement strand
TGCGCGGCAATGGCTTTCTTGACCGCCTGCGCCGCCATCTGACCATCTATCTGGTGGGGCTCAAATACAAAAACCTGAAGAGCTCCAGCCTGCAATCGCTGGAGCGGGGCCGCCCCACCGAGATCGACTACTTCAACGGCTACATCGCCGCCAAAGGCGACGCGCTGGGCATAGCCTGCCCTGTAAACCGTCGCCTGACCGACATGGTGCGGGAGATCGAGGGCGGCAAACGCAGCATCAGGGTGGAAAACCTGTTCGATGCTGCCTTCCTGTCGCTGCCCTGACCGCCATGCCATGCGCACCTTGCCCGCGGACGAGTTCCGCGGGTTTTTGTGTGCGGTGCGCCGTGCGCCGTTTCTTCGGGAGGGACGCTCCAGCGTCAGAAGGCGTGCATAAAGATGCGCCGCGCACAAGCATCCACGGCACGGTGCTCCCGCGCGACAGCGCGTGCAAAGCAGCGGCGCGTTTGGCACAACGCCGCCCCCGTACTCACGCGCCTGCGCCCGCGGTATGCCGCGACAGGCGCAGGAGAAGTGTGTGTCAGTCGACGGTTTTGGTGGCGATCACATCCACGCCCGTGCCGCACACATCCGCGATGACCGAGTCGCCCATGCGCACGGGCGGCGACAGGCGCAGCGCCATGATTTCATGCATGCAGGCCGTTATCGAGCCCTTGGGGATGGGCGCGCGGGTTTTGACGCTAAGGGGCAGCCGCCTGCCTTTAACCGGCACAACCGCCGTGACCATGCGCATGGGCGCGACGCATTCCTGCGCTGCGTACGTGATGCCGCGCTTGCAGCTGTTGCCCGTGACGCTCACCACCTTGCCGTTTTCTACGTTCACGGTCATGCGGCATCCCACGGGGCAGTTGATGCAAGTGATCAGCTGTTCCATGCGCACACCCCCTCGCCCGCCTCAATCTGCACGGTGATATCCTTGCCGCTGAGCCTTTGCACCATATCCGGTTTCAAGGTGATATCCGCCATTTCACCCGGGGCCAGAATGCGCTTCTTTTGGCGGATGAGCTCCGTATCGCCGTCCAGCACGCGGATGGTGGCGTTCTCATAGACGCACGCGGGCCGGAACAGTAGCTGCACCGCCTCCACGGCCTCCCCCGCCTCCGGCAGGCGGATGCGCTGTGGCACAGCGCCGCGCACGCCCTCGCCGTCCAGCACGGCTACCGTGCGGCCCCCGCGTGCCCCGCCCAGCGCGAAGCGCGCCGCAGCCTTGCCAGCCTTGAAGCTCTCCGCACTCACAAAATCAACCAAATCATGCACATGCAGCACGTTGCCGCAGGCAAACACGCCCGGCACGCTGGTTTCCAGCGCGTCATCCACCACAGCGCCCTGCGTGACGGCGTTCATCGTTACCCCCGCCTGACGCGACAGTTCGTTTTCGGGTATCAGCCCCACGGACAAAAGCAGCGTGTCGCAGTCAAAATGCATTTCCGTGCCCGCTATGGGCTGGCGCTTGAAATCCACCTGCGCAACCGTCACGCCGGTCAGGCGCTCGCGGCCCTGTATATCGACCACCGTATGGTTTAGCATCAGCGGGATGTCATAATCATGCAGGCATTGCACGATGTTGCGGTTTAACCCGCTGGAATAGGGCATAATCTCCACACAGGCCAGCACCTTTGCGCCCTGCAGGGTCATGCGGCGCGCCATGATGAGGCCGATGTCCCCACTGCCCAGGATTACCACGCGCCTGCCGGGCATCGCGCCTTCCAGATTGACCAGTTTCTGCGCCGTGCCCGCCGAAAAAACGCCCGCGCACCGCGTGCCGGGGATAGCCAGCGCGCCGCGCGGCCGCTCGCGACAGCCCATCGCCAGCACGACCGCCCCCGCCTGAAAGCGCATCAGTCCATGCTCGCGGCTGATGGCCGTAACCGTGCGCTCCGCGCTCACGCTCAGTACCGTTGCGCTACAGCGCACCTCGATGCCCAGTTCCTCTACGAGGTCGATGTCGCGCTGTGCGTACTCGGGGCCGGTCAGCTCCTCCTTGAAGCGGTGCAGGCCAAAGCCGTTATGGATGCACTGCTTGAGGATACCGCCCATCTCCGCCTCGCGCTCCAGCACCAGCAGGTTCGTGACCCCCGCCTCCCGCGCGGCGATGGCCGCGGCCAACCCCGCGGGGCCGCTGCCTACCACCAGCACATCCACCGTGCGGGCCGTCCATGCGCTCTTCATGTCAGGCATCCCCCTTCGCCGCGTCGGCAATGGTACCGACCACCACGCGGCTTTCACCGCCGAACTTGGTCACCGCAAGTGGGGATATCCCCAGCTCTTCGGCCAGTATTTCCATCACACGCGGGCTGCAAAAGCCGCCCTGACACCGCCCCATGCCCGCGCGCGTGCGGCGTTTGATCGCGTCGATGTTGCGCGCGCCCACCGGTCTGCGGATGGCGGCGCGCACCTCGGCTTCGGTCACCTGCTCGCAGCGGCACACAAGGCTTCCGTAGGCAGGGTCGCGCTCGCAGGCGGCCTGCCGCTCCTCGTCGGTCATATCCGCAAAAGGCTTGGGGCGCTGTGGCGCGGGCACCCATGCAGCCTTGGGCGTAAGGCTGTGTGCGGCTGCGATCTGCGCCGCCAGCGCCTGCGCGATGGCGGGCGCGGCGGTCAGGCCCGGGCTTTCGATGCCCACGGCCTCATACGCGCCTGGCGCGCCTTCCGTCTCACCCACGATAAAATCATCGCCCACTTCATGCGCGCGCATACCCGCAAACGTGGTTATGACCGTGCGCAGGCTCATTTGCGGCCACGTGAGCAACGCCTTCTCGCGCACCTGCGCGAGCGCGTCCGCCGTGGTGGCTACATCCAACGCATCCGCCGTGTCCTGCGCGGTAGGCCCCAGCACCATGGTCTTGTGCGCGGTAGGGCTCACCAGCACGCCCTTGCCCATTTTGGTGGGGGTCTGAAACAGCGTGCGGCTGAAAACTGGGGTTTCCTCATGATCCAGCAGGTAATACTCGCCCTTACGCGGCACGATGGAAAGCCTGCGCGGGCTGATCTGGTTGTGCAAATCGGCGGAAAACACGCCCGCGCAGTTCACCAGCACATCCGCACGGATCACGCCGCGGCTGGTTTCCACCGCAAACCCTGACCCGTCGCGCGTTATACGGGTCGCCTCGGTGTTGAGCTGAAAGCGCACACCGTTGACCGCCGCGTGATCCGCCAGCGCGCAGGTGAGCTCATACGGGCTGGTGAGCCCGCTGGTAGGGGCGTACAGCGCGCACAGAACGGCGGGGTTCACCGCCGGCTCCATCGCGAGCACCTCGGCCTGCTCCAACATACGCAGCCCTTCCACGCCATTGTTGTTGCCCTGCGCCAAGAGCTTGTCCAGATGGGCGCGCTGCTCTGCGTCAAAAGCCAGCACCAGCGCGCCGGCACGCACAAAGGGCGCGTGCACCTCGCGGCAGTAGCCCGCAAACATCCGGCTGCCCGCCACATTGAACCGCGCCTTCTGGCTGTCGGGCTTCGCGTCGAAGCCCGCGTGTACGATGCCGCTGTTGGCCTTGCTCGCGCCCTCGGCCACATCGTCCGCACGGTCGATCAGCGTAACCGACGCGTCCAAGCGGCTCAGTTCCCGCGCAACGGCGCAGCCCACCACACCCCCGCCGATGATGAGGATTTCCACTGGCAAACCGATCCCTCCCACAGCGCAGACGCGCAGCTTTCCGCCCGTCAGCGGTGCGCGCCGTCGCAAATCGTTGGTAACTCTACCCGTTCTGTGTGCCTAAACAGCCTGTTCCACCGCAACCGGCTCAACGCCCATGCGCGGCAGCACGCGCTCCCAAAACACCGCCTGCGCAAGGATCACCGTCGCGGTGTTGTCGCAGGGGTGGAAGGCAATCTCCGGCGTAGTGCGCACAGCCGTCTCATAGCACAGCGCAGTGCCCCGCTGTGTATCAAACAGAAGCCCGAACGGGCTTACCGACCCCGCCGACAGCCTGAGTATGCGGCCCAGCGCCTCATCCGGCGCAAAGCTCAAGCGCGACACGCCCAGCGCCTTGCTGACCATCGCCGTGCGAAACGGCGTTTCGGGGCGCAACAGCATCAGGTAAAACGCGGTCTGCTGCCGGTTGCACAGGAACACATTCTTGCAGATGGTCACATCCGGCCCGATGAACGGCATACGAACGCAATCCTCGATGGTGTCCGCACGCGTATGCGCGAAAAAGCGGTACGGTATTTCATTTTGATTGAGCCAGCTCAGAACCGCGTCCCTGGCCTCGCCTTGCGCCCGCATGGCTGCCCCGCCCCCCTAAGCGCAACCCCGCGCACGATAGTCTGTCGATGCCTATCATACCGCAAGCGGCGGCGTTTGTATATCCCCGCAGAACGTAAAATCAAACACGCGTTGCATGATACGCACCCAAGCCGCCATTGCGGAGCCAACTTTCTCCATGGTATAATAGGCGCAGGGAAAAGGGGGCTAAAGATATGAAGCGCAGAATAGGCATCCTGACCAGCGGGGGCGATTGCCCGGGGCTGAACGCGGCCATACGCGGGGTGGCCAAAGCCGCCTATGAGCTGTTTGACGCAGAGATCATCGGCATCCGCAACGGCTATGGCGGCCTGATCGAGGGCGAATGTCAGGAGATGACAAAGAAGCAGTTTTCCGGTATCCTCACGCTGGGGGGCACCATCCTTGGCACCAGCCGCCAGCCCTTCCGCACCATCCAGATCATCGACGAGAACACCGGCGTGGACAAGGTCGCCGCCATGAAGAAGACCTATCGAGACCTGAAGCTCGACTGCCTGATTACGCTGGGCGGCAACGGCACGCACAAGACCGCCAACCTGCTTTCGCAGGAGGGCCTCAACGTGATAGGCCTGCCCAAGACCATCGACAACGACTTGTACGGCACCGACTTTACCTTCGGCTTCCACACCGCCATGGAGATCGGCACTGAGGTGATCGACCGCATCCACACCACCGCCACCAGCCACGGCCGCTGCATGGTGATCGAGATCATGGGCAACAAGGTGGGCTGGCTCACGCTGTTTGCGGGCGTGGCGGGCGGCGCGGATGTCATCTTGATCCCCGAGATCCCCTACGACATCAAGCAGGTCGCTGAAACCGTGGAAACACGCGCCAAGAGCAAGAAAGCCTTCTCCATCATCGCCGTGGCTGAGGGCGCGATGAGCGTCGAAGAAGGCAAGATGAAAAAGAAGGACCGCGAAGCCTACCGTGCATCGCTGCCCTTTGACTGTGTGAGTAAGCGCATCGCCCAACAGATGCAGGAACTGGTGGGCGTGGAGGCCCGCAGCGTTGTGCCCGGCCACATCCAACGCGGCGGCAGCCCCTGCGCGTATGACCGCGTGTTGGCCACCCAGTTCGGCGCGCACGCCGCGGAGCTAATCCGCGACGAGGTCTACGGCGTAACCGTGGCCCTGAGCGGCAACAACATCATCCACAACAAGCTGGCCGACGTTGCCGGGGTCGCCAAGCCCGTGCCCAAGGACCACAACATGATCCAGACGGCACGCAACATCGGCCTCACGTTTGGCGACTGAAAAGGCACGCAAAAGCGGCGGCTTCCCGTAAGGAAGGCCGCCGCTTTTTTGGTATCGGTCAGGCGAACGGGTTCTCCTGCGGATACAGCACGCCCGCGGGGCGGTTGTGGTCTATATCGGTCACGCCCATCAGCTTGAGCGCCTCGTAGAGCACCTTGCCCACCTTGCCGTAGGCCACCGCGCCGTGGTGCGGGTAGCGCTTCTGCACCAGCACATGGCGGTAGAAGCGCGCCATCTCGGGGATGGCGAACACGCCAATGCCGCCGAATGAGCCGGTGGGCACGGGCAGGATCTCGCCCTGCGCGATGTAGCTGTGCAGGGTGGCGTCCGCCGCGCCTTGCAGGCGGAAGAATGTGATGTCACCGGGCTTCATGTCGCCCTCCAGCGTGCCGCGCGTGATATTGGGCTCACTGTCCGGCTCCATGGCGCGCTTCATGATCAGCTGGTACTTCATCTCGCCCTGGGTAAGGTGGCAGATGGGCGTGTTGCCGCAGTGGAAGCCCATGAACGTATCGTGCAGCGTGTAGGCGTACTTGCCCTTAATGCGGTCGTTGTACAGATCTTCCGGCACGGTGTTGTTGATGTCTAGGATGGTAGGCGGGGTCAGGTTGGCGCAGGCAACCATGTACTCGCTCAAACCGCCGTAGATATCCACCTCGCAGCTGATGGGCATCAGGCGGCTGGCAAAACGGCTGTTCACATAGCAGGGCACAAAGCCAAACTCGTTCTCAAACGCAGGCCAGCACTTGTTGGCAAGGTAGACGTACTTTGCCGCACCCACGTTCTTCTCAACCCAGTCCAGAAGCGTGAGCTCATACTGCGCCAGCTTGGGCAAAATGCCCGGCATCTTGTTACCCCCGCCCAGTTCGGCGGCCATATCCGCCATGACGGCGGGGATGCGCTTGTCGTCCGCGTGCGCCTTGAAGGCGGAGAATAGGTCCAGCTCGCTGTTCTCCTGCACGCCTACCACGCCCAGGTCGTACAGGGGTTTGATGGGCGCGTTGCAGGCGAGGAAGTCAAAGGGGCGGGGGCCGAAGGTGATCACCTTGAGGCCGCGCACGCCAAGCAGCACGCGGGCGATGGCCTCAAACTCGCTTAGCATGTCGGCAATCTCCGCAGCCGTGCCCACGGGGTACTCGGGGATGTAGCAGTTTCGAAGCCCGCGCAGGCCGATGTTGTAGCTGGCGTTGAGCATGCCGCAATACGCATCGCCGCGGTCGCTCTTGACCGTCTCGCGGGTTTCCTCGGCGGCGGCCGCGAACATCACAGGCCCGCCAAACTGCTGGGCGATGAGTGTCTCGGGGCCTTCCGGCCCGAAGTTGCCAAGGTAAACCAGCAATGCGTTTACGCCAGCGTCTGTCAGTTCCTTGAGGGCGGGGGCCACATCGGTTTCACCCTCGATGATTGTTTGCACCTCGGTGATTTGATCGTACTTCTTGGCATACGCTTCGACCAGCGCGCCACGGCGGGCACGCGAAAGCTGAATGGGGAAACAATCGCGGCTGACGGCGACCACGCCCAGCTTGATCACAGGGATATTAGGCACAGGTACTCCTCCTTTAGTAGTAGGTTGATCTATCCACAATTGTAACCCAAACGCGCTGCGTGTCAAGCTGAAATTCTGCCTGACCGACAATCGTTCATGCTCCAAAATGTCGGCTCACTTGTTCGTACATCTTGGCCTCCCACCAAAACAGCCGCCGGGATATACGCGCATATGCGACGCGATGGGATACAGCGCAGCCCGCCGCGCGCGGCAAGACGCAGCGATGCTTGTTGCAAACCTATGCCCACCGCACGCAAAACCGCCCCGGCATGGGCCGGGGCGGCGAGTGGTCTGTTGGGCGATGGGTCAGTTGCCCGTTGACCCGAATAGTAACGAGGATACGCTCGGTGGCAGGTTGCCCAGCACCTTGTACATCACCTGCATGGCGTTGCTCTGGAGCGAGCCCACATAGGTCTGCATCTCCGCTTCGCTCATCTTGGCGATCTCGGTTGACGTGGCGGGCGACGCTTCCTTGAGGGATGCGAAGGTGCCGCTGTCCGCCTGCACGACGGTGCTGATCTTCAGCGTGCCAAGCAAAGCCTTGGCGTCGTCCGCCCGGATGGCCTCAATGCTCGTATCGCTGGAAACGCTCAGTTTGGTATCGACGGTCGTTTCGCCCACCAACTGGTCGTAGCCAAACACCAGTGCGGTGTTGGTGGTATCAAAGGCGGTCATGGCCAGCTCGCCCATGGTATGCTTGGCGTCGCTATAGTCGCATGTCAGATCCAGCTGCAACTGAGGCTTGTCCATGCCGTCGGTCACGCTCAGCGTTCCAACTGTCGTTTTATCGGTGATGGTCAAGTTACCTTTGGCCGTAAACTGCTTGACATCCTTCTCCGCAGCGGTCATGGTGAACGCGTGCAGCTTGCCGCCCTCCACCGTTTTGCCGGTGTAGACCATGTCAAAGGTCATGGGCACATAGGTGGTGGTCGTATTGGTGGTGGTACTGCCGTCCGCATTAGTGGTCACGTCGTTCACGGTGTTCTGATACGCGCCCGTCGCCTTCACCTGCAGGGCAACCAGCTCATCCTCGCCCTTGGTCAGCATGGTGATGGGTACCTGCGCGTCGGACTTCATCAGCGCGTCCTTGATTTCGGTAACCAGTTCCTTGACCTTGGCATCAGCCTGCGCGTCAGTCAGGGTGCTGTCCTGCGCTTTGACCTGCGCCATGATCTGTTTTTGCACATAGGGAAGCTCGTAGAGGGCGGCCATGTCTTCCTTGGTCACGGTCAGCTCCGTCTTGGTGGTGGCCACGTCGCTGCCTTCCAGCGCGAACTCGCCGGTGGTTACCACCTGCTTGGCCTCGATGGCTTCGGCCCACTTAATGAAGCTGTCGTCCCCATCCATGGCATCGATGATCTTCTGCTTGATCTGTTCCTCGGTCAGCGTTTCGCCGTCATTCGCCATCATTTTGCCGCTGAAAAGGCTGCTCTGGAAGCCGGAAGCGAAGCCTTGGCCAAACTGGGCCATGCCCGCATCGCCCATACCGCTGGTCTTCATGGATTCGTCCATGAACTTCTGCAGATCAGCCCACGTGACATAGACCGGTTTTTCGCCAAGAATCTCGCTTTTCACATAGAGCCCATCCGCGTTCGCGCCAAACAGAGCGGCGAAGGAATCCACGCCGCTCAGCGAGAGGGTGAACGCACCGTACCCGCCCGGCAGCGAGTTGAGCCGGATGGCGGCGGCGGCGCTCAAGTCAGCCACGGCGGGGATGTCCGACAGGGTCGGACCCGGTTCGAACGTAAGCGTTGTAACGATCTCTTTACCGTCGGTGTTGGCCTGGGTCAGCAAATCAGCCGCCGCACCTTGCGCCATGGCGCTCAGCGGCAGCAGTAGCGCTGCCACGATGCTCAGGAGGCGCATCAACCCTTTTTGTTTCATAAATCAAATCCTCCTTATATCATTCGGGGTATCCCGATGATTGTATTATACCCATCGACGGTGCGCCTGTCACGGGATTTACGCTATATTCTGATATACAATTCGTTAACCGTCGTTTTTACGCGTTGAAAGCGGACTTTTCAGCCACACGGTCTGGTTCACGATGGGCGTGTAGCTCTGGATCAGCTTAACGACCTTCACGCTCACGTTGGCATCGGCATAGTCCTGCGGCATGGCGCGGGGCTCGCCCGCTGCCTGCATCGCTATGGCAAGCTCCGCAGCCTGCGCCACGCTTTCGCCCGTGATACCCCCCACCACCACGGTGCCCTTGTCCAGTACCTCGGGCCGCTCCGTGCTGGTGCGCACCAGCACGCCGCAGAAGCCCAGCATAGCGCTTTCCTCACTCAGAGTGCCGCTGTCGCTCAGCACCACGAGGCTGTTCATTTGCAACTTGTTGTAGTCAAAGAAGCCCAGCGGCTTTACGTTGCGCACCAGCGGGTGGAAGCGGAAGGCGCGCTGCTCAATAAACTTCAAAGAGCGCGGATGGGTGCTGTAGATGACCGGCATGCCATAGGTTTCGGCCATGCGGTTGATGGCTTCCATCAGCGAGAGGAAGTTGTCCGCAAGGTCGATGTTCTCCTCGCGGTGCGCGGACACAAGGATGTAACGCCCGGCCGTAAGCTCCATGCGTTCGAGCACGTCGCTTTTCTCAATGTCTGCCATCGCCGTGTCCAGCACTTCGCGCATGGGCGAGCCGGTCACAAAGACGGTCTTGCCGTCGATGCCCTCGCTAAGCAGGTAGCGGCGGCTGTGCTCGGTATAGGGCAGGTTGATGTCGCTGATGTGGTCGACGATCTTGCGGTTGATCATCTCGCTCACGTTCCAGTCCCAGCAGCGGTTTCCCGCCTCCATGTGGAAGATGGGGATCTTCAGCCGCTTGGCCGAGATGGCTGCCAACGCGCTGTTGGTGTCGCCCAGTATCAGCAGCGCGTCCGGCGCTTCCGCCTGCATCACGCGGTAGCTTTTCGCGATGATCTGCCCCATCGTTTCGCCCAGGTCCGCGCCCACCGCACCCAGATAATGGTCTGGTTTGCGCAGCTTCAGGTCGCGAAAGAACACGTCGTTGAGCTCCGGCGCGTAGTTCTGCCCCGTGTGCACCATCACATGGTCGAAGTAGCGGTCCGCACAGCGCATCACCGCGGACAGGCGGATGATCTCCGGCCTTGTGCCCAGCACCGTCATCAGCTTGAGCTTTTTCACGGGGTATCCCTCCCTTGCGGCGCTACGGGCAGCCGCCACGTATCCGGCCTTTGCGGGTCAAAAGGCTCGCTGGCCCACATCAGCGTGACCATGTCGCAATCCCCGAGGTTTTCGATGTTGTGAGTGAATCCGGGCGGGATATCCACCACGGTGATGCTTTCCCCGTTCACCGGATAGGCGAGCACGGTTTCGCTGAACGGGCTTCTGAAACGGATCACGCCGCTGCCCGCCACCACGACAAATTTTTCGTGCTTGGTGTGGTGCCAGTGCTCGCCCTTGCACACACCGGGCTTCACCACGTTCACACTTACCTGACCGTAGCCGCCCATGCGCAGCAGCTCGGTAAATGAGCCACGCGCATCCGCGTGCGATACGGGCGCGTAGGCAAAGCCGTCCTCCGGCAGAAAGCTCTGGTACGTGGCGTAGAGCTTGCGCACAAACGGGTCGCGCTGGTCGGGCAAGGCCAGGGTTTCACGGCTCTCATGAAACACGTTGAGCAGCGCTACGATCTGCCCTAGCGTGGCCTCGTGCTCTGGCCCCGCGTGGCACAGACCGTCTTTGCCCGCGGTGGGCCTGCCTTCCAGCGCGCGCAGGAACTCGGTCACGATATCGTCAATGTAGACCAACCGCAGGGTTTTGTCCGGGTCTGCGACAGTCACGGGCAGGCCGCGGGCGATGTTGAAGCAAAACGTGGCCAAAGCGCTGTTGTAGTTGGGGCGGCTCCATTTACCAAACGCGTTGGTCAGGCGGTAGCAGTACACCGGCGCGCCGGTGCACTCGCCGTAGGCGCGCACCGCCTGCTCGGCCAGCAGCTTGCTTTGCCCGTAGGGGTTGGCAAGCGCAGCCTGTGTGGAACCGCTCAGCAGCACGGGCGGCTTGCGGCCCGCCGCCAGCATCGCGAGCAGTGTTTCCGTAAACCCGGCGTTGCCTGTGTGGTATTCCGCCTCGTTGAGCGGGCGGTTCACCCCCGCGAGGTGAAACACGAAATCCGCCTCCCGCGCGGCCCTTTGCAGCGCAGCGGCAGGGGTGTCGATATCGGTGGCAAACAGCGCATCGCCGCGCCCTTGCAGCGCCATGCGCAGGTTTTTGCCCATGAATCCGTTTGCACCCGTGATCAGGAGGTTCATCTGGCACGCTCCTTTCGGTTGGTTTCATCATAACGCAAACGCACAGGCGGGTCAAGCAAAATGGCGCGCAACCCCTTGCGCGCAGAGGGCTGTGGCAGCGTGCGGCAAAATCCGCAGCCGTCTTGTTATCATACTTTTCCCGTGGTATAATCATAAAAGGGAGGGAAACAAATGAAAATATCGTCCCGCGGCAGGTATGCCCTGCGCTTTATGATTGACCTTGCCCAGCACGAAACCGGCGAAGCCGTTACCCTGAAAGAAGTATCCACAAGACAGGAAATCTCGGTCAAATATCTGGAACAGATCGTGACACTGCTCAACCGGGGTGGCCTCATCCGCAGCGTGCGCGGCAACCAGGGCGGCTACCTGCTAACGCGCCCCGCCAAGGCTTATACCGTAGGCGATATACTGCGCGTGGTGGAGGGCGACCTGTTCCCCGTAGCGTGTATGGAGAACGAGCCCAACCAGTGCCCGCGCGTGGGCGTGTGCAAAACCATCCGCTTCTGGGATGGGTTGTACAAAGCAGTCAACGACTATGTGGACAGCGTGACGCTGGCCGACCTTGCCGACGAAGATTTGCAGGACGGCAGCTGGGCGTACAGCATTTAGCGTCGCTTCAGGTTGCGCCCGCATCCGGCACACGCCGGCCGCGGCAGGCAATGGCTGACCCGCATGGTCGCAACGCTTCTGCGGAGCGCCATTGCGGCCGTGGTCGCTGTTCAGCAAAACGCGATTATGCCTTACAAAGCCGCTTTGACACCGACAACCGTTTCAC
>Ga0351907_1202_pt1 | contig 12227 bp, 14 predicted proteins | sample BONcelHT113001E6_FD_206861 | JGI IMG/M metagenome (GOLD analysis project Ga0351907, IMG submission 206861) | Enriched cells from coal bed in the Powder River Basin, Montana, United States - BONCAT cells T11 rep1 HSBNCT.T11.300.1.E6 ... | reverse complement strand
GAAATTGAAGCTAGGGGGCAAGTGGATTGTCTTGCGGACTTTACCTATAACTTTTACTGGCAACACCAGGGAGAAAAGATGAACCCTAAAGATAAAATTCCTGGAAATGACCACACATTCCAGGACGTTGTGGAACACTTGAAAAATGGAAATAGCATTAAAATAAATGGAAATGCAGGCCATCGCTTGGCATCTAGTTTAGGGGTCAACCTGCAATACTTTGGTGGAGATGGTGGTAATCTGGATGTGGGAAACATTATAATCAACGGTGATGTGGATTCACGGATGGGCATAAGCATGGCTCGGGGAAGTATATATGTTAAAGGATCTGTTAAGGAACCCGTTGGAAACATTATTGAGGTTAAATCGGATAGAAAAGGATATAAAAAGTTCAAATCCATCACAGATATAATTACCAACGGATTAAAAGGTGAAAAATTGTTAGGGGCTGAACTTTCTTCTAGAAAACTCATTATAAACGATGGCCGTATCAGGGACACGGTAGGGGCCCGTCTTAATATTGATGCTGAAATCATTCATCAGGGAGATGTAGATTTATCAACGGGAATCCTCATGAAAAAAGGAATAGTTAAAGTAAATGGCAATGCCGGAAAAAATACTGGTGCTTTATTAAATGGTGGGAATTTAATTATAAATGGAAATTGTGATGATTTCTCAGCCATTGAAATGATCAAAGGTACTCTTGTTGTAAACGGAGATGCTGGAAAGTTCCTGGGAGCACAAAAAAAGAATGGAATAATTTTCTCTAAAAAAGGCAATCCCATACCACCTACCACTAAAAAAAATATGGAACAGGCCGATAAACAGACTTTGATTGGGCTTGGACTCAATCCAACGGGTTTTCTTAAATTTCAGTAAGTTTAATATTAATTATTGGTTATAATTTAATGATACTGAGTAAGGATACTAAGTATTGATGTAAAAATAATAATTTTTTTAAGATTTTTATGTTTTAATTACCAAAGGTTATATATATGTTTGTATCAATAGTATATGATTCAAAGTCTTAATAATATATCAAATTTATTGGAGGATAAAGCTAAAATGAAAAAATTCAGTACATGGAAGTTACAATTGAGAATGATTTTAGCTACCATGATTCTTTTCACTCTTATCTACGCACTGGTAACAGTAGTAGGTGTATATATAGGAATTACAGGACCTTTGTTCTATGTAGGTTTTGGTCTGTTAATTATATTTGTACAATATTTAGCAGGGCCCAAATTGGTAGGATGGTCCATGAAGGTTACCTATGTATCACCGGAAGAAGCACCAAATCTTCATCGAATGGTTGAAGAATTAGCTATGAATGCAGGGATACCAAAACCTAAAGTGGGAATATCTGATTTTTCCATTCCCAATGCATTTGCATTTGGTAGGACTCAAAAAGATGGAAGAGTTTGTGTAACCCGAGGAATACTCAATATTTTGGATGAAGAAGAACTAAAAGCAGTTTTAGGACATGAAATATCACATATTAAACATCGTGATATGATTGTTATGACATTCATCAGTGCAGTACCTATGGTCTGTTACTACTTGGCATGGAGTACCATATTCAGTGGAGACAACAATAACAACCTAGCTTTAGTTGGAATAGCTGCTTTTGGAGCTTATATCATTGGACAACTACTGGTAATGTTTGTATCACGTGTTCGTGAATACTACGCTGATCAAGGAAGTGTTGAAATCGGCTGCCAGCCACATAAATTGGCAAGTGCTCTTTACAAATTGACCTATGGCTCAGCTGAAGCTAATAAAGAACAGTTAAAAGAAGTGGAAGGTCTAAAGGCTTTTTTTGTTAATGATGTTTCTAGTGCTCGCAGTGAGATACAGGAACTGGGGCAACTTGACCTGGACATGGATGGAACCATATCTGAATCAGAGCTAAACCAACTCAAATACGATGAAGTTAATATAAAAACTTCTAGTAAAGTATTCGAACTTATTTCAACACACCCTAATATGTTAAAAAGGGTTAAAAGATTGGCTGAAATGAACTAATCTTTTATTTTTTTTCTTTTTTTTTAAATAGAGTAATAGTTGTGGTTTATTTTTAAATTGGATTTTATTTACTAAAAATTGTTATTTACTGGAAATTCTTATTTTTAATAAAAAATTGTAATATATTCTTTAAAAATTGATAAAAAAATTTTTAACTTATTCTAATTTAGCAAATTATAATTAAAAAAAGTAATATAATAATATTATGAAATCTAGATTTTATTTTTTAATGGCCTTGTTATCTGTTTTTTTGTTTTTAACTCCGGTTGCATTTGCTGATGTTATTGAACCTGGTCAAAAAGTTATAACCTATGATTATAAGTTGACTAACATTGATAATTTTCCTGATTTTGTTTTCATACTCCATGGAAGTCCTAACCCATCTTTAGAGATTTTAAATTCATCAGTTTTCAATTTCTATAAATTAAGCACCTGTTCTATATACGCAGTCCCTAAAACTGTATTTAATAATGTTCAGATTGATAAGATGAATGAAAGCCAGGTGGAAGAATTTCTAAATAATGATTCAAGAGTGGCCCGTTCTAACCTTGAGTTGGATGGAATCTATAAAACAGTGAGCTCTAATGATCCATTAAACAGTGCCCTTGTTTTACTTGAGATTAAATCAATCAATGATACCCATCTGTATATCCAGAAAACACGTGTCATATATGGTTACAGTGATGGTAAAAATGATGAAAAAACATTCATAGTACAAAATGAAACTCCGGAACATTCTGATAATGGGTCTGCACCGGTTAACTACATTTATTACTTGTTGTTGCCAATACTAGCCATTATAATTGTCTCAGCATATATTATTCACCGTAAAAGGTCCAAGTAACTACGAGTAATATCGAATAAAGAATTAATTAAAGGCCATGTATCATCTTATCCTACCCTGGATTATTACTATAATAATTGAATTTTTAATAATCTGGGGTATTATACGCAAAAACCCTGGAAAACTCTTAATTTACTCTCTTCTGATTAATTCTATCACTCTTCCACTGGCCACATACAGCTTTAATTATTTTTATTCTGATTTATTAGTAACTGAGATGGTGGTGGTTATGGTGGAATCAGTACTATTAAAAATCCTCTTGGAAACAGATTATAAAAAGGCTTTCATGATTTCATTGGCTGCCAATACTGTTACTGCAGTTATTGGTATATTAATTTCGCTTTAATTAATCTTAAAAGCATTAATGGGAAAAATAAAATTCATAGATATAGTGATTTGATAATTGTTATCGTATTTTCATAGATTTTTAGTGATTTGATAATTGATATTATATTATTATCTTAAAAATAATTAAGGATATTAATAATCCTTAACAATACCTATTACATAGTTCCGTGGCACCCATGTATTCAATGGAGTCTTAGTTATAATGTAATTACCCTCATAGATGGTTTCAACTTCTTTATTATCACTCATTAGATATATTCTGTTGCTTTCTATTTTGCCTACTCTTTTAACTATCAAATCATATTCATTATGTTTGGAAATCACAATATCTCCCACTTTGAAATTTTTAGTTTTAAGAATTATCAAGTTCTGCCCATCTTTTAATGTAGGATACATTGAATTACCACTAACCACTGCGGGCATAGGAAGTTGGTTTTCACCAAACTGTGATTTTAAATTTACATTAACGTCATTATAGTCAAATTTTTTACTAATTAATTTAACATCTGATTCTATACTTTCTAAGGTACTATCTGGACTTTTAATGGCATCTACAAGGTAATTTAATATTTCCTGTTCCATATCTTCAGGTACGTCATTAAAAGGTAAGGAGGTTGAAGCCTCTACTGATATCTCAGTTCCATTGGTTTCGATATTAATTGTAACTGAATTGTTATATTGGTTAAGTATTATACTGGATCCAGCTATCAATACTACTAAAATTAGTCCTATGAATATCCAGGAATTCTTATTCAATTGGTTCACCCCATAATTAAATTTATCAGATTTTGATTAACTTAAATAATATATTTTAATTAGTTCTCAGGCTTTATCCTTTATTAATACTCAATTTTTCCATAAGAAGTCTGGTTGTTTTTATATCAAGCTGGCCTGGTGCTGTGGAGTATCCGGCTGAGGCAAATGTGAATGGAGCACCAAATAAAGGACCCATAATACGGGTATATTTTCCTAGATTGCCCATAGATATAGCTACAGTTTCTGGATATTCCTTGAGAACATTTAAAACAGTAACAGTATCACCCATATTTTGAGGAGTAACCGCAAATTTAGCAATATCTCCCAGTTGGCTTTCTTTTTTAACTATCTCCTGGAGATATTCTAGAGACGGTGTTTTTTCAAAGTCGTGGAATGATATTATGCTTTTATGTGCGGATTCAATAACTTTAGAGCGATATTTATTTTTACATAGTATTTCTATGTCCACATAATCTGCTTCGTCTGCAGCGGCAATTAAAATATCAGTTCTTTCCTTTTCAGATCCCTTAAATAAACCACCTTCACTAGCAATTCTATTAGTGGCGATGGTTATAAAATCAACTTCTTTAATAAGCTGAGCAACCATGGGAGGGGTGGGAGATTTTAAAGCATCAATCCTAATTTCTAAAAGGTCTGCTCCTTGTTCAATATATGACTGTGCCGATTTCAAGACTTTTTCAGGAGTTTTTTCAGATATGGGAACACAGATTTTATATTTTTCCACTTTTTAACACGACCTTTTTAAATTTTATTAATTTAAGTTTTTAAGCACAAGTTATAAATTATTTGTTAATAATGTATTTTTTATATTATTTAATTAATGTAATGTTGAATATTTTATAATAGCTATCTGGTTTTAGTTATTCAAAATAATGTTATTACTGCGTTAATTATAAGGAAAACTATTAAATTATAGTCATACAATGATTAGCTTGAACACAAAATAATATTAAATGTTTTTTTAGGATGTGAAAAAATGATTAAGTCGCTTGAATGGAAACCTGTGATAATAGGAATTATTATTGCGGTGGTATTTTACTTAGCTGGAATAGTATCCGGCCAAAATTTCATGTTATACGCATTTTTAACAGCAGGAATGGCTGTTGGTTTTATGATTAGTACTGAATATATTCAGGGGTTGAAATATGGGGCTCTTACTGGTGTAATAGGTGCTATTGTAGTTTTAGTGTTATTGCTGGTTATGTTGGTTATGCAAGGTGCAGGAACTGCCATAATATCTGCTTTCATGACTACTTTATTAATTTTCCTGGTCATGAATGTTATTTTGTCTGCTGTTGGAGGGGCCATTGGTTCAGTTATTAAAGCAGAAGCAGCAATTGACAGAACTCCTGAAGATTTAGAAGAATAGATTACAGCGGGTTTAATAATACTGGCTATATTAATGGTATTAGGTGGAGTCTTTAGAGAAAAAAATAGTTAAACCTTGTTGAGGATATGCCTCAACTTTTTTTTATTTTAATAATCAATTAATCTGAAAGTATAATAGAAATACTGATTTTGGATATTATATTTATAATCTTATTTTTATTATTTATCAATTTAAATCTTTAATCTTAGGTTTTTAATTATGCCCTTATTTTAATTTTAATGGTAATATAATCAAAAATATATTATCTATTAAAAACAAAATGATAATAAAATTTACTTTTATTCAATTTATCTTATGAAAACTTAATTTAAAGAAATACTTGGGTGATAATATGAAAATAACTGCCATTGGTGCTGATATATCCAACAATGATACCTCATGTAGCAAAAATCTTATAAAAAAATTGGAAAATAACATTCCTCATTTAATAGATTTAGGAGCTATAAACGCAGCTTTAACCAATATTACGGGCGATGATGTGGTTATAAGTGCATTTGTAGAGGACGATCATTTAAAAATGATTAACCAGGCCATTGTGGATATACTAAAGGAAAACTCTGAAGATATAGGCGATGTAGGAGGAATATCATCTACAGCAGAAGGGGCGGGTGAAGGCATATCATATGCTGAAGCAAATATTCGCCAGGACAGGTTTCCAGATGCACTGATTATGGCCTTTGACACCTATGGTGGAGAATCATTTGTAGGAGATGTGGCAAACTCAGCTATAAAGGCTGCCAGGGGGATGGATGGAGTCACAGACATAAGTACTGAGATATTACCGGGAGTTAAAAAAATTCCGGGTGTAGGTTATGTTTCTGATCAGACTGATGACCCAGTAGTGGTGGCTACTCTAGAAGATCTGGAAAGTGTGGGTGTTGTTGCTGGAGCAATGTTAGGAGCCGCTCTTGGAAATAAAAATGTTTATCTGGTAAAAAGAGGCGCACCGTCTTATATTATTCCTGGAAGTGTAATAGTATCACTTACGGCATTCATGAATGGCAACATGATGGATTTAGCAGTTCCTTTTGAAGAAAGGACTCGGATTTTAAATCTTTAAATATAATATTAAAACTTTAATATCAATATTCTCATAAATAATGGCGGGGTATGAGCTAATCTAAGAATTTATGATTAAAAATAGGTTAAAATTTAATTATATAATGATCCATATTTAATTAAGATTATAAACTTAAGAAGCATTTAACTTCATTTACTAAAAGATTATTGAAAAATAATCTAATTCATATTTACTAAAAAAAGGGATTAAACATGATATTTCTGGATAAAAATACTAAATGTTTGGTACAGGGTATAACTGGAAAGCAAGGTTCTTTCCATGCAAAACAGATGTTGGAATACGGGACTAATATTGTGGCTGGTGTGACTCCCGGCAGAGGTGGCCAGAAGTTTGGTCCGATTAATGTTTATGATTCAATAGAAGAGGTAACCGAAGAAATGGAGGTTAATGCTTCTATCATATTTGTACCTGCGCCATTCGCCATGGATGCTGCTTTTGAATCCATTAAAAACCTGGATACAGTTGTTATCATAACAGAACACATACCTATCCATGATTCCATGAAAATCATGGAATATGCCAAAAAAATGAACACTACAGTTATTGGCCCTAATACTCCAGGGATAATCTCTCCAGGTGTGGGAAAACTAGGAATTATGCCTACACCTATCTTTAAAGAAGGAAATGTTGGTATAGTCTCCCGAAGTGGGACATTAACCTATGAATTCGCCAGCCAGATGACCAATGCAGGAATAGGTCAGAGTACATGTATAGGTATTGGTGGAGATCCTGTGGTAGGAATGGATTTTGCTACTGTACTGGACAAATTTGAAAAAGACCCGGGAACCGATGCCATGGTCATGATTGGTGAGATTGGGGGCAATGCCGAGGAAAAAGCCGCAAAATACATAGAAAAAAATATTACCAAACCAGTAATGGCATTTATTTCTGGAGTTACTGCTCCAGAAGGTAAGAAAATGGGTCATGCCGGGGCAATTATTGAAGGTAATAGTGGAACCGCACAAGGTAAAATTGATGTTCTTGAATCATCCGGTGTTAAGGTAGCTAGAAAACCTTCAGAGATTGTAAAGATGATTAATGAACTTTAATAAAGGTTTTTGTAATTATCCTGGGATTAATGAACTTAAAACAATATTTTAATTATTTTATTCAAATTTTTAAAATTAATTGATAATCACAGATTAATAATTAAAATTATTCTAAATAATTATTTTATATAACTCATTGAAGTGAGAAATATGGCTGATGAAAAGGAAATAATAAATAAACTTGCCAGTGGCGAAATTAAACTCCATGAAATAGAAAAATATACCCAATCTGTACCAGAAGCTATTGAAATTAGACGAAAGTTCATGGAAACTGTTTCAGTAGGCAATCTAGACAATGTATCTCATTTTTCCCTGGATATGGAAGAGGCCATGAAAAAGAATATAGAAAACCCTATTGGGGCTGTACAAATTCCAGTAGGTGTGGCCGGACCTCTAAAAATAAACGGAGAATATGCTCAAGGTGAATTCTATGTTCCACTGGCCACATCTGAAGGTGCACTTATAGCATCTGTTAACCGTGGATGTTCTATAATACGCCAAGCTGGAGGGGCTACCGTCAGGATAATTGATGATAAGATGACCCGAGCACCAGTTATTAAGGCAGAATCAGTTACAGGGGCTATGGAAATAAAACAGTGGATTGAAAATAACTTCAATGAGATTAAAGAAGCTGCTGAAACAACCACCCGGCACGGAAAACTCTTAAAAATTGACCCAGTAATTGTAGTGGGCCGTTATGTGTATCCTAGATTTGTTTTCTCCACTGGAGATAGTATGGGAATGAACATGGTGACTATAGCCACTGAAACTGCTTTAAGATTACTAACAAATAAAACAGGAGCCCATGTGGTGGCACTCAGTGGAAATGTCTGTGTTGATAAAAAACCCGCTGCTTTGAATTTAATTGAAGGACGGGGAAAAACTCTGGTGGCTGAGATTGTAATTACACGGGAATTGGTGGATAAAAAACTTAAAACCATACCAGAATCTATTGTAGAAGTAAATATGGCTAAAAACTTCATGGGATCTGCTATATCTGGGAGTATGGGGTTTAACGCCCACTTTGCAAATATGATTGGTTCTATATTTCTTGCAACAGGTCAAGACGAGGCCCATGTGGTGGAAGGTAGCTTAGGAATTACCACTGCCGAGACAAAAGAAGGAGACCTATATTTTTCTGTAACTCTACCTGATGTCCCATTGGCCACATTTGGAGGAGGTACTCGGCTGGAAACTGCCAAAGAATGTCTTGAAATCATGGATGCATTTGGGGCTGGAAAAGTACATAAATTTGCAGAAATTGTGGCTGGAACCGTTTTAGCTGGAGAATTATCTCTAATGGGAGCTTTAGCCGCAGGTCATCTGGCAAGAGCTCATCAAGAATTAGGAAGAGGATAACAAAAAAGATTTATTATTTTTATTTAAGGAGAAATTATTAAAATGAATATAAGGGAATTTATACATGAATACCTCAATATGAGTAGATACGTGGCATTAGGAACCTTAGACGGAATTTTGGCTGTTATGGGAGTAACCCTCACTGCCAGTGGAGTAGCAGCCATCGGAGGTGCTGATCTTCCAAATTACCTTATTGGACTCACCGGACTTAGTGGAGGAATAGCTTTGGCCATGTCCAATGCATTTGGTTCATTTATTGGTGAGCGGGCAGAAGAAACACGAACTTTAAGGGAACTGGAACGTAAAATGGTAATGGATGAAGGCCAACTGGACGATACAATTATACATAAACAGGCCAAACGCAGAATTTACATGAGTATGTTCACCCACGGGTTTTCCAGCTTCATTGGTGCATTTGTACCTGTAATGCCATTTTTACTTATTGCCGATAGAATGAATGCTACTTTAACTACTATCGTATTTTGTTTTACAGCTCTTATTATCTTGGGAATTTATTTGGGCAGGGTATCTAAGGAGAGTTTAGTTAAAACCAGTGTGGAAATTGTTATTATTGGTATTGTAATTAGTGCGGTAAGTTTTATTATAGGGGGAAGCCACTAGAAAATATAATTTCTTTAATATTTTTGTATTCTAAATGATATAGATCGATATAAAAAATTTCCTTAGTTTAATGATTAGATTTATACAAAATTTAATATCTTTTTGTTTATTTATTCCAACTAAATTATCATTCAATCCCATAAACCTTCTTAATATTATCCGAGTGAATAATAAATGCATCCTCTTTACTAATCAGGCCCTTATTAATAAACTCAAGGGTTCGGCGTGGTACTGTTTTTGGCCCTAAAACTGCCCCAGGTCTATTTACATCGTCAAGATAGTCTGTTTCCATTAAAAAATAGTTACTCTTTTTAATACCTTCACGCACCACGTCCCTGGTGGATATTAATGAGGGGGTCAAACCATAGTTTTCTTTTGGGTCAGTATATGGGCCTGAGAAATGTTTAACTACTTTATATTCCTTCAAACCAGCATTATTGGCCATTTTGGAGAATTCTTTAAACTGTTCTTCCTTTGAAGTTTCGGTGTGTAGTTGCACGGCACATCCTGCTTCACTTGCCAGTTGCATGGCATAAAACATTATCTCATTTTGCAGATCCCATTCCTCTTCTGAAACCTCATAGTGGGGTCTTCCAATTTCACCTATGGCCACGGCCTTTCCTTCCATAACCAGTTGTTGGGCGTAATCCAGCCCGGCTTTAATCATGTCCCCGGCGGTTTCAAGGTTCTTACCACTATCTACTAACCTTGATAATTCTGCGGGGTGTAACCCAACCACAGCATATGCTTGAATTTCACTATTATCATTTATTTCCTTCACATATTTTAAAACCATTTCCATGGCTTTTTCAAAGTTAAATGGTTCTCCAAATGTCCAGGATGGTTTATTGGGTATTATCATTCGTTTACCCCCGGAACGGGCAAACTTTTGGGCAACCTTCAAGGGACCTTCACCGTTGAAGGGATCCACATGAATATGATTATCGGTAATAGGAATATTGTCCATTTTATCCTCTCAAAATTACATTTTAATTGATAATTACTATTTGATTTTTCTATTTAATTAAATGTAATTAAAAAATGAAAATCAATAACCCGATTAAAAAATATAGCTAATTATTTAAAAAAACTCACAAAAAAAGTAATTATGGATTATTATATTTTATAATACTCGTTTAGCAGGATTATCCTTGCTGCAGGAACTAATATTGTTTATAGAAGATTTTTCATTAAGTATATCTTCTATTAATCCCATTTTATCTAAGACTGCTTTGGGATCCACTTTAGTTTTAACACACCCGTCTCTGGACAAAGGAACACCTTGTGGAGCAAACTTTGATAGCTTCATCATAGATAAATTCAGATCTTGATAACACGCCACACCTAAAACTGCCTTGAAATTGTTTTGTTCTATAATTTTTTTAAGGAAAGTGGAACCTGGTATTATAAATACTTTGTATCCTTTTATCTCTGCTTTTTCCTTTAAAACTCCGATAACGCACTTATTGCATCCAGTACAAACCATCCCGGAAGGTTCCAATGTGGCCTCACATTTAGGATTTCTTAAACAGTGAGGTAAAATTAAAAGTTTTTCTTCATCACTTATGGACTTGAATTTTTTTTCATTAACTTTGTTTCTTACTTCTACACCAATATGATCAACAATTTGTTCATCCAGACCTATGCTTTCTGAAAATTTTTTAAATAGTCCATAAAAAAGGTCAATAGTAAAAAGAAGTACTTTGGGGAAAATCAGACGGTCTTGATGTATGAGTATTTTTCCTAGAATAAGGGTCATAAAAAGCAGAAAAACTAATAGAATGCCTGCTATAACTACCATTTGCCCAAATATTTGATAAAATTCGTTAAACATGTAATCTCCTTAATTAAATATCTTAATCTTATATTGTTTATAATGATTTCTAAAAGGATTATATTAAAATATAATTAATCTGTAATTATAGTATTATTTTTTTATCAAAAACAAAGCAGTTATGGTTATTTAAAATATTAATAATTATAATAATATCTATGTAAATTATTTAATATAAACTTGATTGATACTTTATAATATTCAATGTATTAATAAGGCGCTTTACTGATAAACAATCCTCAAAAAAATAATTTTTTTAAAGTTTATCCAGTTTTAAATTATCTATATGTCCCTCAATTAGGACGCCATTTTCAGTTGAACTTAATTTAACCCCTGAGAGTTCATTACAAGTACAAAGAATATCTTGTTCGGGATGTGTGCCCGGTGTAATATTGCAATCCAAACGAACACTATCACCTACGGCCACCACCATTTTTAATCTCTTAGATGTGGGATGATTGTCTGGTAAGACTACAATCGGAGATTCCATTTCCCTTAATAAATAACCCATACATTTAATCCCTTTTTCAATGTCAGGGCCTTCATCAAAAGCAGATATAACAATTAAATCTTCCTTTTCCAGAAACATTACAATTTCTTCTTCATCAGGAGTTCCAATAAAGACCATACGTGGTTTAACTGATTTTAGAATTCCTACGGTTCCACCATTACCGGATAAAAATAAAATTTCAGAGGCGTCTATTCGGCGCACTCCACGTTGTCTGATTGGCATGAGGGACATATTACTCTTCTACCTATACCTTTAAACTCATTTCCACAATCTAAACATTTACAACGTTTTGTTTTAAGTTTTTTCATTTTAATATCAGCCATGGGGCCGCCCACAGTACACATATTATCACCGTGTTAATTTTTAATGTTGATGTTATTTATTTGTT
>Ga0351907_1197_pt1 | contig 12518 bp, 10 predicted proteins | sample BONcelHT113001E6_FD_206861 | JGI IMG/M metagenome (GOLD analysis project Ga0351907, IMG submission 206861) | Enriched cells from coal bed in the Powder River Basin, Montana, United States - BONCAT cells T11 rep1 HSBNCT.T11.300.1.E6 ... | reverse complement strand
TGCCGAAATATCTCCTAAAGAGAAAAATCCAAAATTTCAGCAGGATCCCAATTTACAAACTTCTTGGTAACATCTCCATTGTAGTCGGGGTTATTGCGCATATCAAGCCTCATTGAGGGCGAACCTTCTTCCAGATTGAAGTCCGAAAGGGTTACCCAAGTCAGATAGGGGCTCATAGTCGATTCATAGAAATATGCCAGGTGGGTCAGGTCGGCGACAGACCGCCAAATTGTCGTCGAGCTGAACGGATTATTGGGGTCTGCCGAAACCCGGAATGGTTGCGAGATATTCCTGGTAACGCTTAAAACTCCAGCCAGGGACTCGCGCAAATTCTTGGGTTTCGGCAAGAGTTTCATATAGTAGGAGGCGCGGACAAACCGGTCTGCTGCGGCAGTCGTTCCAGGGATGGCTTTTTGACCACCGAAACCCTCGTAATGCTTCAGGTTCTCCTGTTGTTTTTCAAAAGGGGGGTCATTGGTCATGATAACGTAACGCCTGTCATGATGAATAACCGGCTTTCCCCCAATATACTCAACAATCGCTGAATCGCCCGACTTATCCGCCAAGGACAGGTGAAGGCTTGCTGTCTTGGTTTTCATCCCTGGTCCGGGAAACTCCAGTGTTATTATTTGAAAAGTGTCCTTTTTTATTGCCTGTACAGCTTCTTCCACCGTTGCGTAGTTGTCCAGAATGTACTGCGCCCAAAAAGCGATCAATAATCCCGGCCGCTTCTCGTCTCTTGCTCCGTAACCGCTTTGGTTCAGCCATAGCAGATTTGCCGCCAGTCCTTTTTCATTCATGCCGTCAGTCACGCTGCCCTTACCATTGGGCGAGTATGACGCAACAACAATATTGCCGTATTTTGATGTCCAGGTTAGCGAATTCTTTCCCGCCATTCCATTGCGTTTTATGCCGCGGGGAAAGACCCACAAAGCCGTACCGGTGTCCTCCCCCCAATCCATATTTCGACCAACAAGAACAGCTTGTCCGTTATCGGCTGAAAGAACACGGCTACAGGCGGAAACGGCTTTGCCGTTATAAAGCGAAAGTCCACCGGACAGGAAACTTAGTAAGCATAGGACAACCACTATTTGTTTTGTAAAATGCATCCTTCTACCTCCATGTCAATAAATATTTCCCCGGAGTCCACGTCATTAACCCGGAATACTTTACAAACTGCTTGACTGTTCACTGCGGCACTTTACCTTGGCATGCACCTCGCTTCTTCAAAGCTTGTTTATTGCCAGAGATTTCTTGCTCATATTTTACCATTTTCCAGAGCCTATTGGAGGCAAACAGCAAAATTTGGCATTAACCCACAGGGTGAAATGATGCAGTCCATGGATTGCATCGATATATCTTTGCTCCCAGGCACATTTCACGAACAGATGGATTGAAGAGTGATTATCCTTTGTTGTATCCTCTGTCACCATAGGGCTGCAGTTTTTCCAGCCATTGTTCCAGCAACTTATTTGCTGCCGCCGGATACTGTTCCGGCAGAATCTCTTCTGTTTTCAGCGTGGCGAGGATGTCGAAGGAAAAGGCAGCTTCGCCGTATTGGGTCCACTCTGCCTGAAGCGCCGAGTTGCGATGCAGGCCGCGTCGCAGTTCCAACTGGTGTCGGTTGACAATGCCGGGGAGATTCAGCGCTTTCAGAAGCAGCAGTTTGCCATTGACCTTGTTTTTGATCTGAAACACTCCCATTGGCAGCGGTGTTTCTTTATATTGTTGCAGCAGCGCTTTTTTTCGTTCAGTATCCATGCTTTCGGGCTCCTCTGCAATTTGTTGTGTTGCGTCCGCTGTGCCGACGCGGCGATACTCGCTGCCATCGGGCCGGCGTGACAGAAAGCCGTAATCGATTAGCTCGCGTCGCACCAGGACATGGTCTTCATAGGCGGCGGACAAAATGGCATTGACTTCCTTTTCATTATAGGCACGGTCCGGTGAAAAACGGGCAGCCAATTGCCGTAGGACCATCAGGCGGCGTTTTTCCCGACTGGGATAGGTTGTTAATGGGCCGTCAACGCCTTGCGGGAAATACGTGGACAGGATTTTCTGTTCTTCTGCGGAAACGGTGACAGGCGATTTTACCAGTGGGGAAGTGCTTTTGTTTTGCGAGAGCTCTTCCACCAGTTCGCCAACCGCCAGGAAAAATTTTGCCTGTTTCAGTTTTTCCCGCAGCAAAAAACGGTGGTTGCGGATTGTCGAGACGCTGCCTGCGCCAAGCTGACGGGCGATTTCCTGGTCACTGACACCGCCTGCGAATAAGTTGATGAGCTGCGTTTGCAGTTCGGTCAAGCCGGTCCAGCGCTTGTCGAGTTGCAGCAAAATTTGCAGCGGTGAGCCATGCTCCATTTGGATATGGATGCGCATAAATTTTTCCGCATCATAATAGGCGTCCTCACACCGATAGATCTGACCGGGCTCGGTTTTGAAGCCGCAGCAGAGACAGTGGAACCGGTCCTGCGCTGCGACAAAAACATAACCGCGTTTGAGGTCGCTGACGGATGCTTGCATCAATGTCTGGTTACGTTGCATAAATATCATCCCCCGAAGAATTATATAGATATAATATTATATAATCTATTTATAGTCAATAATTATATGTAAATATCTATTAAATCGTCCACAGCAAACTGCGCGAACAATGTTCGAACCACGAAGATGCAATGCCGCCAATGCAATGCGGCGCTTTACTTTTTGGCTGCTTCGGAATACAATAGAATATAATAGAATAGGGCAGTAAGCTGGGGGGGGCCGCAAGGCTGAGAGGAAGATTCCGACCCTTGGAACCTGATGTGGTTAAGACCACCGTAGGGAAGCGATTGCATAGGATACGGAGAGCAAGCTTTTCTGCAAGGCTCTCTTTTTTATGTTCGGAAATCAAATGAAAGTTGGGGATAGCAATGAATTATTCAACGCAAATGGATGCCGCTAAAAAAGGAATCATAACACCACAGATGCAGGTGGTCGCCGACAAGGAAAAAATGGACCCGCAGCGATTGCGCGAACTGGTTGCTGCCGGCCAGGTCGTGATTCCGGCCAATAAGAATCACCTGAAACTCGATCCTGAGGGAGTCGGAACGGGGCTGCGGACAAAAATCAATGTGAATCTTGGCGTGTCAAAAGACTGCTGTGATCTCGACCTGGAGCTGGCCAAGGCGCACAAGGCGATCGAGCTGAAAGCGGAAGCGATCATGGACCTGAGCTGTTTCGGCAAAACCCAGGCCTTCCGGCAGCGGTTGATCGAAACATCGCCAGCGATGATCGGGACGGTACCGATGTATGATGCAGTCGGGCTGCTGGATAAAGCGCTGAAAGAGATTTCGGTGGACGAGTTCTTTAAAGTGGTCGAGACCCATGCCCAGGACGGCGTCGATTTCATGACAATTCACTGCGGGATGAACCTGGCCACGGCGGCGAGGGTCAAGCGCAACAAACGGCTGACCAACATTGTGTCTCGGGGCGGATCGTTGCTGTTTGCCTGGATGGAACTGAACCACAAGGAAAACCCGTTTTACGAATACTATGACCGGCTGCTGGACATCTGCGAGGAATATGATGTCACCCTCAGTCTGGGCGATGCCTGTCGGCCCGGCTCGATTCAGGATGCCACCGATGCTGCGCAGGTTGAAGAACTGATCACTCTCGGTGAACTAACCAAACGGGCCTGGGCCTGCAACGTTCAGGTCATGATCGAAGGACCCGGCCACATGGCAATCAATGAGATTGCCGGCAACATGATGATGCAGAAGCGGCTTTGTCATGGGGCTCCGTTCTATGTGCTCGGCCCGCTGGTCACCGATGTGGCGCCTGGCTACGATCATATTACCAGCGCGATTGGCGGCGCTATCGCCGCAGCGAACGGGGCGGATTTTCTCTGTTATGTAACTCCGGCGGAACATCTGAGACTGCCGGATCTGGACGATATGAAAGAGGGGATCATCGCTTGCCGGATTGCCGCCCATGCGGCGGATATCGCAAAGGGGATTCCCGGCGCGCGGGACTGGGACAATGCAATGAGCGCGGCCCGGGCTGAAGTCGATTTTCCCAAAATGATCGAATTGGCAATGGACCCGGAGAAGGCCAGAAGATACCGGGAGTCGTCCAAACCGGAACATGAAGATACCTGCACCATGTGTGGGAAAATGTGTCCGATGAAAAACATGAAAAAAATCCTCAACGGAGAAGATCTCTGTATCGATTAATTTCGGTTTCAGCAAACCAGCTGCTTTTGCCGACCCAGATCCTGACGCAATTGCGTCAGGATTATTTTTTTATGCAGGATAAACTCCATCGGGCGGGGAAGTAGTGACAAAATATGTGAAAATATCACGGAATCAACAGATGAAGGAGCAAAGTTGCAAGATGGATGTGCTGAAATCAATCAACAAAGCGATTCCTGAACTATCAAAAGGGCAAAAAGTGGTAGCTTACTATATTCTGGAGAATTGGCAGGCCGTTGCATACAAGTCAGCGAGGACATTAGCCGAAGAGTTGGGGGTTAGTCAGTCCACCATTCTGCGAACGGCGGACCAATTGGGATATGATGGGTTTCCTGCTTTGCAGCAGTCGTTGCAGGACGTGATCAACGAGAAAGTTTCGACACTGGCCAGGCTGGATCTGGCCAGTGATGAGAGCCAGGGCGCAATTACCGATGAAGTGGCCAAGGTTTTTCGCCTTCATGAAGCGAATCTTCAACAGACATTTCGCCATATTGATGCAGAAAAGGTAAACAGGGTGGCTTCACTTTTGCTGCAGGCCGGGCAGGTAGCGGTCCTGGGCATGCGGTCTTCGGCCTCTGTAGCCCATTGCCTCGGGTATAATCTGAGTTTTGTCAGAGGGAACGTTCAAATTTTTAACAGCGACTATATGCTGACGGAGCACCTGGTTTCCATGGATAGTTCCGATGTTGTGGTTGTCATCAGTTTTTCCCGCTATTCCCTTGCTGCAGTCGGCGGCGCAAAATTGGCCAGAAAGCAAAAATGCAAGGTGGTGGCGATTACGGACAGCCTGAAGTCTCCCCTGGTCGCCATTGCTGATGAATGTTTCGTTCTTTCCACCGTATCCAGACACTTTAACCATTCCCATATGACCGCGGTGGCGCTGGTTGACACCATTCTCACCATGGCCACGATGATGGGGCGTCAGGGAGCGCGCAAAAAATTAACCGAAATTGAAGAAGGTCTGGACCTTTTGAAAATATTTTTTCAAGAATGAATTTTTTTGCAGGATTTTTTAACGTCGTCAGAGAAATCTGTTAAATGACGCAAATGAACTAAAAAAAACAAATGATGGAGCTAATGCGTCAAATAATGGAAAGAAGGGAGCGTTAAAGAAGGAAGCGTTGGATCGGTTCCGGCAGAAGTTTGCCGACTAAAGCGGTGTTTCTACAATAAGTTGCGAGGGCAAATGAAGAAGAATTGAGCGAAAAGAGTAGAGGAAAAATGAAGATTACGATATGTGGTTGTGGCAATGGCGCCCATGCGTGTGCAGCCCTGTTGAGCAGGAAGGGACACACCGTCAATATTTATAGTCCTCTGTCCAATGAGGTGCAGCTATTTAAAACCAATTACGCGAACAATAACGGATTAACCCTGCAAATCGGCGGGGGACTGTCGGCACAGGCCGGCAGTGACTTTAGCGATTATGATCAGGAACAAAAACTGAAATTGAACGTGATTACGGACAAACCGGGTGAAGTCATCCCGGATTCGGCGATTATCATCATCATCGTGCCGGCCTTCGCTCATGGAAACATTTTAAGAAATATTAAAGACCATGTTTCTACCGACAGCAAAATCGTGATCCTGCCCAGTCGTGGCGGGATTGAGTTTGAACTGAATTCAATCTTGCCGAAGGCCAACGTTGTCGCCTTTCAAACGTTGCCGTGGGCTTGCCGGATCAAAAAATTCGGCAGTGAAATCAATCTGAGCGGTGTGAAGAACAAAATTCAGGCAGCGGCCATGCCGGCCGACATGCCGCAGGCATTTTTCCGGGAACTGGAAGAACTGTTGGATATCCGGATTGATAGGCTTAAAAGCATACTGACCCTGACGTTGGCCAATGTCGGGCAAATTTTTCATCCGGGAATCATGTATGGATTGTTTAAAAATAATCCAACGGTCACATTTACGGAAGCGGAAACCCCTTTGTTTTATGAAAGTGTAGATGAAGACATTGCTGCGATGCTGTCCGGAATGTCTGACGAAGTCCACGCGGTTGCCTGCGCATTGAAAAAAGTTAACGATGATGTTGAAAGTGACAAAGTATTGCACATTCGAGACTGGTTGCTGGGTTCCTATGATGGATTGATCGGTGATACCTCTTCCCTGCACCGGATGTTTTGCACCAATGGAGCATACAAGGGAATCAAAGCTCCCTTAATTCGATTGGAAAATGGCCGGTATGCGCCCGATTTTGGCTCCCGATACATCGTGGAAGATATTCCTTACGGGTTGCTTGTAACGCGGTCGATTGCCGAAATGGTGGACGTCGGCACTCCGGTGATCGACGAAGTATTAATCAACATCGGCAACTGGGTGGATTACGATTATCTTGGCAAACTGGCAGAAGTCAAATGCCTCGCGTCAAAATCAAGATTGCCGGAGTTTTACGGAATTCATTCCCGGGAAAATCTTTGCGGACTATAAAAAGCGCTAAGTATGAGGAGGAACGGTTTCATGAAAAAGGTAAATTCTGTTTTAGGCTGTATTCTGATCCTCGCGATGCTGGTCACCGGTTGCGGAGGGGCTAAGCCTGCCGCGCAGGACAAGGCTCCCGCCGCCAAAAAGGACAATTTGAATTTTGCCATTTTGGCCGAGACCAAGGAGCTTGATCCGCACAAATCGTCAGACACCCTCACTTATATCCTGCTGCTGCAAATATTTGACACTTTGATCAAAGCAGAACCGGACGGGAAACTGGTGCCGGCCTTGGCCGAAAAATGGGAAATTTCCAAGGATGGCACAGAGATCCTGTTTACGATCAAGAAAGACGTGAAATTTCATAACGGCGACGTTTTGACGGCTAAGGACGTCGCATATTCGCTGAACCGGGCGATCAAGTCCGCTTTCACGAGCAAATTCACGGCAGTCATGAAATCGGCGGAAGTGGTGAGCGATTCCACTGTCAAGCTGACGCTGAAACATGCCTACGGGCCGATTTTGTACTGCATCTCCAATCCCAGCCTGGCCATTGTCAGCCAAAAAGTGGTTGAACAGGCCGGCAACGCTTTCGGCAAGAATCCTGTCGGAACGGGGCCGTATAAATTTGTGAAATGGGTTAGTGGTGAAAAAATCGATCTCGTTCGCAACGATGCCTATTTTAACAAGCCGGCCAGCATCAAGAACGTGACTTTCAAGTTCATCACCGATGTTACAACCGCTGCGATCGCCCTGGAAAAAGGCGAGGTTGATGTGCTGCACAACCCGTCCAAAAGCGACCGGACGGCACAGATGGCCAATAAAAATTTGAAGTACTATGAGACGGATTCCGCCTACTATTATCATATTTCGATGAACAATAAAACAGGTCCTTTCAGTGATAAACGAGTCAGGCAAGCTGTAAGCTATGCCATCGACCGCAAGAATATCATTCTGGGCGGACTGGAAGGGATTGGTTCGCCGGTTGAAGTTCCGATGCCCCCAGCGGCGTTTGGCTATATTGCCGATTTCAAGAATAATCCCTACGACCCGGAAAAAGCAAAAAAATTACTTGCCGAAGCTGGCTATCCCCAAGGCCTGAAAGTTAAGTTCAAAATTAATCAGGCGGCGATGTATTCCAAACCTTCCGAAGTGATCCAGGAACAGTTGCGAAAAGTCGGGATTAATGCTGAACTGGAACTGATGGAAAGGGCAACCTACCTGGATGACGTAACCAAAAAATTCAATTATGACATCAGTCTGTATGTAATCACGGCACTGCTGCCTGACGCAGATTATGTCTGTTACACGCGTTTGCACAGCACGATGCTGGGCAATGGAAACAACTTTACGCAGACCAATATCCCGAAACTGGATGCCGCGCTGGATAAGGGGAGAAGTTCGCAAAGCCGTGAAGAACGTCTCGCGGCATATCGGGAAGTGAGTCAGATCGTCAAAGATGAAGCGCCGATCATTCCTGTCATGACCGGAAAATATGCCATTGTCGCCAACAAAAATGTGAAGGGCGTTTCATCCAGCACGGTTGATTTGCATTTCGTTCATGATTATTCTTGGCTATAATCGGCGGATAAGTTTGCAATAGATGGCGATTGACCAGGGCCGGGATCTTTGCGGCGGAGAGTCAGGTGTTGTTACACTTCTGGCCGAGCCAGGTTTCCTTTTCTGATGGTAAGGCAGATCCTCGCGTAAGCGGACAGTCGCGCTTTACCATCAGAAATTTCCAGCGGCGGTAAGCTGAAAGCGTTTTGTTGCGGCGGATATCAGAATAAATGCAGGAGATTGAAATGTTACGATACATTGCAAAAAGATCTTTAATGATGATACCGGTTCTTCTGGGTATATCATTGATCGTATTTTCAATCATGGAACTTACCCCTGGAGACCCGGTCAGCCTGATGCTGGGCGAAGGGGCCTCGGAGCAGGCCGTTCAGGAGTTGCGGGAACAGATGGGCCTCAATGACAATTTTTTCATCAAATACGTGCGATATGTGAAAAATGCTGTGACGGGTGACCTGGGAATATCTTATCGGAACAAAGTTCCGGTTATCAGTGAAATCACCTCGCGATTTCCCACGACCTTGAATCTGACATTCTGGGGCGTGGTGCTGTCGGTGGTGATCGGGATTCCGGTTGGGATCATCTCGGCTGTCAAGCAATATACGATTATTGACTCGATGAGTCTGTTGGCCGCCCTGATTTTGACTTCGATGCCTGCTTTTTGGTTGGGCTTGATGTTGATCCTGCTGTTTTCGCTGAAATGGAATTTATTGCCAGCCACAGGTGTTTCAACCTGGCAGCATTTCATTATGCCGGCAATTACATTGGCGGCGGCGTCGATGGCCACAATCATTCGAATGACCCGATCAACGATGCTGGAGGTTGTCAGGCAGGATTATATCCGAACCGCACGGGCCAAAGGCGCCAGTGAATTTCGGATTGTTTACAAGCACGCGCTGCGAAATGCACTATTGCCGGTTGTGACGGTAGTCGGTCTTAATTTCGGCTATCAGCTTGGCGGGGCGATTGTCACCGAAAGTGTTTTCGCCATGCCAGGAATCGGTACTTTGATGGTGGCCGCGGTTCGGACCAAGGACACGCCCATTGTCATGGCTTCGGTTTTGTTTGTGGCTTTTTTGGCCGGTGTTATCAATTTGATCGTGGATGTTTTATATGTATATATTGATCCAAGATTAAAATCCGAATATGTGAAAAACAAATAGGAGGGCAAGATGACAGAGCAAAAAGAGAAGCAACGAATCGTCGTTAAAAAGAAAAGTCAAATTGCCTCTATTTGGCATCGGTTCAAAAAAAACAGACTGGCATTATTTGGTGTCGCTGTTTTCGTGTCGATGTTGCTGGTGGCCGTTTTTGCAGATTTCATCGTCGATTATGAAAAAGACGCCCTGATGCAAAACATGGCCCAGCGGTTTCAACGTCCGAGCGGAGAACACTGGTTTGGCACAGATAACTTCGGCCGCGACCTGTTTGCCCGAATTATTTTCGGCGCCCGGATCTCGTTGTTCGTCGGAGTAATCACGATCAGCCTGTCATTGTTTGTAGGCTCGGTTATCGGCGCCTCCGCCGGATATTACGGGGGTCGGGTGGATAACATTATGATGCGGATCATGGATGTGTTTCTGGCCATTCCCCAGATGATCATGGCGATTTCCATCGTGGCGGCACTGGGGACCGGGATGATGAATATCCTTATCGCGCTAAGCATCGCTCAGATTCCACGTTTCGCCCGAATTGTCCGTTCTTCGATCCTGACGGTCAAGTGCCAGGATTTTATTGAAGCGGCGAGAGCCTGCGGAACCTCAGACACCCGAATCATTGCCAAGCACATCCTGCCCAACGCAATTGGACCGATCGTAGTTCAGGCTACGCTTAGCGTGGCTTCCACGATCCTGATCATTGCCGCGTTAAGTTTTGTGGGACTGGGAATCCAACCACCGACCCCGGAATGGGGTTCCATGATGGCAGATGCGAAGAGTCAGATGCGTTATCACGAGTATTTGATTATCATTCCCGGCATCTTTATCGCTCTGACCGTAATGTCGCTAAATGTAATAGGAGACGGGCTGCGGGATGCTCTGGATCCACGGCTGAAAAATTAAGCGCGAATCACGCCAGCCCCATCTGGCAGCAACAGATTGGAGTGAGACGATGTCAACGAAGACGTTGGTGGAGATCAAAGACTTGCACGTCGTGTATAATACCGATGAAAAAACGGTATACGCTGTCAATGGATTGAACCTGACCATTAACAGAGGCGAGACGCTGGGACTGGTGGGAGAAACCGGAGCCGGAAAAACAACGACGGCGCTCAGTATCATGAAGTTGTTGCCGGATCGGGTCGGCGAAATCAGACAGGGGAAGATTCTTCTGGATAACATCGATATCACCAGGGCAACGCCGGCTGATATGCGATTGATCCGGGGCGAAAGCGTTTCGATGATCTTTCAGGACCCGATGACCAGCCTGAACCCAATATTAACTGTCTCGGACCAGATTTCAGAAGTTCTCGATCTGCACCGGCTGGACATGAGTTCGGAAGAGAAAATAAAAAAAGTGGACGAAATCCTCAAACTGGTAGGGCTTTCCGCAGACCGCAAAAACGAATATCCGCACCAGTTTTCCGGCGGCATGAAGCAACGGGTAGTCATTGCCATGGCCCTGGCCTGCGAGCCCAAGCTGATTCTTGCCGATGAACCGACGACAGCGCTGGATGTTACGATTCAGGCTCAAATTTTGAGCATGATGAAAGAGCTGAAACAAAGATTGAATACGGCCATGATCTTTATCACGCACGATTTGGGCGTTGTGGCCCAAATCTGCGATCGTGTCGCGATCATGTACGCCGGGGAAATCATCGAGATCGGGACTACAGCGGATATTTTCGACAACCCGAATCATCATCCCTACACCAGCGGTTTATTTGGCTCGATTCCCGACATGACAAAAGTTGCCAAAAGGCTGAACCCGATCGAAGGACTCATGCCTGACCCCACAGACCTTCCCAATGGGTGCAAATTTCATCCGCGCTGTCCCAAGTGCATGGAGATCTGTGAAGCCGTCAACCCCGGTGATAACATCGACGGGACCCATACGATCAAATGCCATCTGTTTTCACAGTGACGCGGATCAGAAGCCGGGACGAAAATCTGGAGTTAAAGGGTGGGTGGAATGAGTACACCTTTGATTGAGACCAAGGGACTGAAAAAATATTTTAAAACCCCCAAAGGGGATCTTCACGCTGTTGATGATGTAAACCTAAAAATAGAAAAAGGCAATACTCTCGGCGTCGTCGGTGAATCCGGCTGCGGCAAGTCTACCCTGGGACGGATAATTTTGCGACTGCTGGAACCCACTGCCGGGGAAGTGCTTTACAATGGAAAAAACATTCTGAACTACGACCGCAAACAGATGCTGGACATCCGCAAAGAATTGCAGATCATCTTTCAGGATCCCTATGCGTCTTTGAATCCGCGAATGACCATCAGCGAGATCATTGCCGAACCGATCAAGGTCTGTAAAACGATTACCAATAAGAAAGAACTGAATGACAAAGTGTTCGAATTGATGGAAACCGTAGGTCTTGCCGAAAGGCTGGTCAACACATATCCGCATGAGCTGGATGGCGGCAGGCGCCAACGGATCGGCATCGCCAGAGCCTTGGCCCTGGACCCGGAATTTATCGTCTGCGATGAACCGGTGTCAGCTTTGGATGTATCGATCCAGGCACAGATTCTGAATCTGCTGATGGACCTGCAGGACCAACGGGGCTTGACCTACATGTTCATTACTCACGACTTGAGTGTGGTGAAACATATCAGCAAAGATGTCGCTGTGATGTATCTGGGTCAGTGCGTGGAACGAACCGATTCTGAGACCCTTTTCCGCAATCCTTTGCATCCCTATACGCAGGCCCTGTTAAACGCGATTCCGATTCCCAGTCTGAGAAGCAGGCCCCGGTCGGAGCTAGTCATTAAGGGCGAAATCACCAGCCCGATCAATCCCCGGCCCGGTTGCCGTTTTGCGGCCCGGTGTCCCCGGGCAACTAAAATCTGCACCGAGCACAATGTTGAACTGAAAGAAATTGAAAGCGGCCATTTTGTCGCGTGCACTTTGTATTGATACCGCCCGGCGGATGAAATAATCCCATTGGTTCAACAGAAGCAAACGGAGTTGTGAATATCTCTTGAATGAAGCCCTTGTGGTCATGCTGGAACTGAAGTGTTCTGGCGCGGCAGGGGGCTTTCGTTGTCAGGACTTGACAAATAATGCAGCAGTAATAAAATTTGGATAGATTTATAAGCCATTGAATGATTTGACCAGGAGGCAATGCAGATG
>Ga0351907_1155_pt1 | contig 12600 bp, 15 predicted proteins | sample BONcelHT113001E6_FD_206861 | JGI IMG/M metagenome (GOLD analysis project Ga0351907, IMG submission 206861) | Enriched cells from coal bed in the Powder River Basin, Montana, United States - BONCAT cells T11 rep1 HSBNCT.T11.300.1.E6 ... | reverse complement strand
AGGGCAATTACCCAAGTTTCGGGATGTTCTGCGTTGGACGTTATGAATTACCATGGAATCGATGGGATTGTTCGTGCAAAGAACTTGACAGATATGATAAAAAATACTATTTGGTGGAATAGTACCAGCATTTTTCGGAATTCCCGGAGGTGGAGAAAATGTTTACCGAAGAACAGATAGAGCGCTATTCCCGGCATATCATCCTCAAGGAGATTGGCGGCAGGGGGCAGTTGCGGCTCCTGCAAGGGAAGGTCCTGATCATTGGCGCCGGCGGACTAGGTTCTCCGGTGGCACTGTATCTGGCCGCAGCCGGGGTCGGCACCATTGGGATTGCTGATGCCGATGTGGTGGCTATCTCGAACCTTCAGCGCCAGGTGATCCATGCCACTCCCGATCTGGGCAAGCCCAAGGTGGAATCCGCCCGGGAAAAGATGGAGGCCATCAACCCGGATGTTACGGTCGTTACCCATCAGACCTGGATCACCGCCGAAAACATCCTGGATATCATCCGCGACTATGACTTTGTCATCGACGGTACGGACAATTTCGCGGCCAAATTTCTGATCAACGATGCCTGCGTCATGGCCAATAAGCCCTATTCCCATGGTGGCGTCCTTCACTTCATTGGTCAGACGATGACGGTCATTCCCGGTGAATCCCCCTGTTACCGCTGTATTTTCCCCGAGCCTCCGCCGGTGGATGCTATCCCGACCTGTGCCCAGGCCGGGGTGCTTGGTGTGCTGCCCGGCGTCATCGGCACGATACAGGCAACAGAGGCGATCAAATACCTGCTCGGTGTCGGAAAGCTCCTCACCGGAAGGCTGTTGGTGTATGACGCAGAAGGGCTGGATTTCTACTCCTCCCCCATTGCCCGCCAGAAAAAATGTCCCCTGTGCGGCGAAAATCCCTCCATTCTCGAACTGCGGGATGAGGAAGGAGCAAGGAATGTCTGCGATCTTTCCTAAGGAACTGCAAACAAATACCATGGGCATCTCGCATAACGTGGTTGGAGAACACCGGCGGTTTTTAGGCCAGTGCTTCTTCCTGGTTATGAACTTTCATGTAGTCGCCGAAATGGTTGCAGTACTTACTGTCGAACTCAATGCGAAACACTTCATCGTACTCTAGGTCATAAATTTTTTCCCATTTGCCGGCTGCGTCGTAACAGTTGATCGAGAATGAGTGTTCGCGTGTTTCTAATATAGTCCCCAAATAGAAGGCTGATCTCTTGCCTTCATCGAATATAATTTCAATTCCGGGCCATATATTATGGTTTTTCAGTTGGTCTACTACGTCACGAATTGAGCTACACTTGAGAATCCAGTCTGGAAATACCAGGTTATTGATCTGACCGTTGCTCCGAATGATGCTGTTGTAGCACTGTTCAAATCTGCTATCCCGGCAACCTCGAACAACTCTTTTGGGAAAAATAACTGTACCGTCAAACTCGAAGTCTCTTGCTTCTTTTATCACCAGGAATGATCTTTTTACGTCCAATAAAACTCCGTCACAATCATCCCCATCTGGGTGGATGGTCATAAAGCGGGTAACCCACTTGTTTTCCAGCGACTTGCTATACTTTTTGGAGACTTTCATATTTCCTCATTTGGCGAATAACGGATCAGGAGAACACCGGCAGTTTTAGGCCGGTGCTTCTGGCTAGTTGGAATTTGATATTCTCGCTGTTAGTTATCTGGTTTTGTCAATTGCGTAGGTCTGACCCTCGAAGGTTTGCAAGCTCCCCGCCTTGGGCGTCTGGCTCAATCGCCACCAGCCTTGAGCTCAACAACGGCGGCAATGGCGAACGCCTCACAGATAGCAATAATGGCCCAGAACAACAGCTCAAGAGCGATGAGTGGCAATGGCTCCCCAAATTGGTTAAACGGAGTGAAGAACTCCCAGAACGCAAAGGCCATGACAAACACTAAGCCAGCGAATCGCATCGCTCTCGGCAAGATGCCAGCCGGCCATGCGACCGATATAGAGCGATAGATGAAGGCATGCACAATGCCAAAAAGCACTATGCCAATGATTATAGGGGCTGGGCTGACAACGACGAGCGGGAGGGGTGCCAGTTGTGTCCAAACCGCGATGAGTTTCTGACTCTGTATGGAAGATGTCAGAAGAATGCCATCGCCGTTCCACCCGAAACCGACGCCCCGAAATGTCAAGAGCATGGCTAGGTTCATTGCAACTCCCCCAGCAATGCCAGCGACAATGGTTCTCCACATGGATGAACTCCTATTTTTTCTTGAGAGGATCAACGAACCGTACGGCGCAGTAAAAAATTTCTTCATCGAGCCTGTAATCTTCCGATGATGCACGAATGATTTGAACCCACTCGCGCATCTTTGGTTTCCCCATCGGTTGAAAGGGCACTACATGGGCCATTGCAAGAAGACTATTGGCAGTCTCTTCAGGAACTTTGACAGCAACACCGTCGCCATACACGCAGGCAAATAGTTTGCCGTGAACATAATAGGCTGGATATCCGAACATCTTTCCAGAGGTTACACCGGGCAAATGCTGCAAAAAAGAATCAAGTACTTCCTTGTGATCAGGATTAAACGCGACCTTCGTCATATCGCCTCGGAGTGGTGAGTTTTCATGATGCCAACGGGCCGGGAGATCACCGGGCGGCTTTTCGGCCCGGTGCATCTTCGTGGTTGTGTGCTACTCGTCATATTTATAGATGTGATACCAGTCAATCTCGGTGGAAAGACCATCGAGCAGGCGTTCCATTGCCATGCTGAAGCTGATTACGTCAACTTCACACTCCCATGCGTGGCCTCCCTTCTCACCTTGCAGGATGACGTTTCCATTCCAGTACTCGTATGCCCCCTCATCGTCTCTGGCATTGATCCATGTTAGTCGTACTTGAGTCGCATGGATGATTTTATTGCAGGCCTCTCTAATCGGTAGAGCTGACAACGATGGGAGATATCGCCCAACTACTACGGCTGGTATCGCTTTCTTCTCCAACTTATCGAATTCTTCTCTTCCAAAGTCTTCGTTTTTCAAAAAGTCTTGTAACACTCGGAATTTTATAGAAACTTCGATCAGCATTTCTGAAACAGAGGATTTAAGCCACCCAAGGTAGTATCCCCACCCAAAGGGTTGATCCTCGTCATTCAGGCGGTCAACTCGAAAGTTTTTACAGAAAGGTTGACTCGCAAACGCCATGTTTTTCAAAAGGAACAGATTCCTACTGATGCCGTCTATGTCAATTCTATGTGGCATTTCATTCCTCTTCACACAACGTAAGGCTGACCGACCTGTTTTTGGGCCGGTCCAGCCGTGAGTTGAAAACTATCTGTTCCAGTTTTGATATTTTGAGCTTTGACCCCTTTATTACTCGCTTTATTCCTCGCATGCCGGGTGGTGCGGGGGTCGGGGGAGAAAAACCCCCGGCTGCCAAATTAGGCACTCTGCTAGACCAGGCGGAGTAGCTAGGGGGACGCTGCTTGTTATTTTTCTATTGCGTCCATAATCTGTTTCATTATCACCGCATCGGCATTCAAAAACTTCTCGCCTCGCTTCGCCGCCAAACTTACTCCTGAAGAGCCAAGGTAAAGATACTTGCCAACCTCACTACCGGAATAACCAAATTCAAAGATTGCCAGATGGCATATTATCCCGCGAGCCAACGCCGGCATCCTGCTTTTGCTCGGTTTTCGCACCGTATCCGGTACAAGCCCCAAAGTATTCGCTACTGCCGCCACCAAACGCGCGATGGTAACCGGGCTCTTCATCTTGTCACGCAGCATCTCCTCCTGTTTAAGACCATCCACAAAGTCGCCGCTACCCAAAATCCTTGCGTCAAAACTTTCGTATTCGTTACTCTGACGTTCTCCCTGGCTCCGTTTCAGTCCCCCACCAACAAGATCGTCACGACGACCTTCCTTAACCCCGTCAAAGACAAATTGGCGATACTTGCGCTGTGCACTGGTGAGCTTTTGGCCAAATCGTTCAAGAACCACATGCGTTTCCTGCCCGCCAAAGTTCCGGTTCCCCAGCAGAACAGCATGGCCACTCCAGGGATAATGATCCAACTCCTCAAGGCTCTTTACCAGACCTGCCCGCAGTGGGTTCAGGTGGATGTATCTGACGAGTTCCAACAGGTACGATTCTTCCTCGCAAACGATGGATTTGTAGCGGTTCTGGAACAGGTGTCCGGATCGCTTGTTATGGCGATTGAACGACACGGCATATCCGGTAAGAAGTCTGCGCATAAAAGACGAGAGTGTCGTGGAGGTTGGCATTAATAAGAGGTGGAAATGATTGGATAAAAGCGCCCAGGCATAACAGCGGGAACCAGTTTCGGAGAGCAGTTTAGTGAACCGGTCAAGAAATTGTTGCCGGTCGTAATCATCGTTGAATATGTCACGCCGTTCGATGCCGCGCACGATTACATGTTGAAGTAGACCGGCTATGTCAAGTCTGGCTAAACGTGGCATGAGCAAAATGTATCATCGTGGCAATTAATGTCAATAGAAAAATAACAAGCAGCGTCCCCCTGCCCCACAAACATAGTTATCAAAAAACAGTTTATTTACTGCTTATCTGACCATGTCACTTGATTTAATTATAATTTAATAATATAAACCGAGAGGGTACGAACTAACTTACAAGTTGCACGATCAGGGGACACGCCATGCTTCCTGTTGAGGATTCTGTTATACACAGCTATGAGTCATTACTCATGAAACGGAAAATAGACATCAGCAAGTTTGCGGATTACAAAAAGTGGCTGCGCTACTTCCTCGATTTTCAGGCAAAATATCCGCTTTCTGATTTCAAGATCGGACAGGTGCAACGGTTCCGTGAAAAATTACGAGAAAAGAAACAAACTGAAAAGCAGCAGAATCAAGCTATCCATGCAATTTATCTCTACTTTGAGATGCTTCAACAAGATTCTCAACCCAACAAAATCAGCGATGAGGTTGTGCAACAGACCTCTGCCACGTCAGCTTCTACACGGATGAATCAAACAATAGCCGATCATCGGAAATCCAGTTATGTAAATTACGATATCCGGATCATTCAGAACCTGTTGGGACACTCCAGTCTGAAAACAACCATGATTTACACCCATTGCGTCCCGGTCAGGACCGTGAAAGAACCGAAAAGCCCGCTGGATTTGTAACGGCCGCAACAACAAAAAAGGGACATCACACACCTTTCCGTTCAAGTGTGTAATGTCCCTTTTTAAAACTGCTTGGGCATGTCTCAGCTCAAGCTGACAAATCTATTTCCCTACCGTCCCTGCCCCACCCCCAACTCTCCGGCAACTCCGGCAAAAATCCGGCTTCTATTTCCAAGCATCCACCAGGAAGACAGAGCAAGCCGCTCACAGCTACTCGCTGAACAGGGTAGTAGACAGATACCGCTCCCCGGTATCAGGAAGCACCACCACAATCAACTTTCCGGCATTTTCCGGTCGTCCGGCCACCTCCAGCGCCGCAACGAGCGCCGCTCCACTGGAGATCCCCGAAAGCAGCCCCTCTTCCTGGGCAAGGCACCGTGCAGCGGCAAAGGCATCCTCGTTTTTGACCGTGATAACCTCGTCGATAATCCCGGTATTGAGAACATCGGGCACGAAGCCGGCACCGATACCCTGGATTTTGTGCGGCCCCGGCTGTCCGCCGGAGATGACCGGCGAATCGAAGGGCTCCACGGCAATTACCTTGACACCCGGCTTCCGCGCCTTGAGCGCCTCGCCGACCCCGGTTATCGTTCCTCCGGTGCCAACTCCACCCACCAGGATATCCACCTTGCCATCCGTATCATCCCAGATTTCCTGGGCCGTGGTGAGACGATGGACCTCCGGATTCGCGGGATTTTTGAACTGCTGGGGTACGAACGAACCGGGAGTCTTCGCCGCCAGCTCCTCGGCCTTTTCAATGGCTCCCCGCATGCCCTTTGCTCCGGGGGTGAGGACCAGCTCCGCGCCGTAGGCCTTCAGCAGATTCCGCCGCTCGACACTCATGGTATCGGGCATGGTCAATATGAGCCGGTAACCTCTGACTGCCGCCACCAGCGCCAAGGCAATGCCGGTATTGCCGCTGGTCGGTTCGATGATGACGGAGCCCTCTTTCAAAAGCCCCTTTTCTTCGGCATTCCTGATCATGGATAGACCGATCCGGTCCTTGACGCTGCCGCCCGGATTGAAAGACTCAACCTTGGCCACCAGCTGCGCCTTGCTGTCGGCGGCAATCTTTTGCAGCCGGACGAGGGGGGTATTTCCGATCAGTTCAGTAAGATTGTTAAAGATTCGTGCCATTGTCTCTCTCCTTTTTTCTCTGGTTGTGTCTGTATACAATATCAGCCATCAGATTTGGTAATCCCCGACGAAAACACTCATTTTCCTTGGCCTTAAAAATACCTTCTCCCCCACCTGGAGGGATAGTTCCTGCACGATCTCGCGCGTCAGCTCCGCCTGGATCGCTTCGCCGCTCTCCAGATGGGAAAGCTCGATCCGGACCAGCGGCCCGATCCTGGTGATGGCCCGCACCTGGGCCGGTACCGAGGAATCGTCCCAGGCTGTCCGGCCGATTTCGATGTCATGGGAGCGGACATAACCGACCGCCGGAGCGTCGACCGCCGCGGCATGCTCGGGGGCCAAGTGGGAAGAGCCGCCGGTATGCATCAAGCCTTGATCGACCCGGCCGTGAAAGAGGTTCACTTTACCGAGAAAGTTGAAGACAAAGGGGTTGGCCGGCCGTTCGTAGACTTCTTCCGGTGTCCCTTGCTGCTCGATTTCACCACGATTCATCACCACCACCTGATCGGCCACTTCGAGGGCCTCCTCCTGGTCATGGGTGACAAAGACACTGGTGACATGGATCTCGTCATGCAGATCGCGGAGCCATTGCCGAAGCTCCTGGCGAACCCTGGCATCGAGGGCGCCGAAGGGCTCATCCAGCAGGAGCACCGAGGGCTCAACCGCCAGCGCCCGGGCCAGGGCCACCCGCTGACGCTGACCACCGGACAACTGGGCCGGATAGCGTCCGGAGAGATTATCCAGCTGGACCAGGCGCAGCAGCTCATGGACCTTTTCCTGTATCTCGGCCTTGGAGGGCCGCTCCTTCTTCGGCTTGACCTGCAGGCCGAAGGCCACATTCTGAAAAACGGTCATGTGCCGAAACAGGGCGTAATGCTGAAAGACAAAGCCGACATGTCGCTCCTTGGCATTGCGCTGGTTCGCCTCCTTGCCGTCAAAAAGGATCGTCCCCTCGTCGGCGAATTCCAGGCCGGCGATGATGCGCAACAGGGTAGTCTTTCCAGAACCGGAAGGACCAAGCAGGGCCACCAGCTCCCCCGAAGGAACGGTGAGATTCACATTGCCCAGCGCCTGGAAGTTGTTGAAGCGTTTGCTGACATTTCTGATTTCAATACTCATATCATCACCTTTTCTCTATTCCTTGACCCAAGTTCATTACCCTGTAAGACGTAAGACGTAAGACGTGAGATGTAAGATGTAATCCGTAATCCGCAATCCCTACCCCGCAGTTCGCGTTTGCCTATTCCCCCGACATCTGCTGCCGCATCCGCCACTCGGTCAAACTCTTCAGACCCACCGTAACCAGTGCCAGCAACGCCAGCAGCGAAGCCACGGCAAACGCAGCGGCAAAATTGTACTCGTTGTAGAGGATCTCCACATGGAGCGGAACGGTATTGGTCAGGCCGCGGATATGGCCGGAGACCACCGAAACCGCCCCGAACTCGCCCATGGCCCTGGCGTTGCACAGAATCACCCCGTACAGGACCCCCCACTTGATGTTCGGCAAGGTGACGAGGAAAAAGGTCTTCAATCCTCCGGCGCCCAGAACCAGGGCCGCTTCCTCCTCTTCCTTGCCCTGCGACTGCATGAGAGGAATCAACTCGCGCGCCACGTAGGGAAAGGTAACGAAGATCGTAGCCAGAACGATGGCCGGCACGGCAAAGAGCACCTCGATGTTATGCTCGAACAGCCACTCCCCCACCCAGCCATGGAGGCCGAAGATCAGGACGAAGATCAGGCCGGAGATGACCGGCGACACGGAAAACGGCAGGTCGATGAGGGTGACCAGGAGACTCTTGCCGCGGAACTCGAATTTGGCGATCGTCCAGGCTGCGGCCACGCCGAACACCAGATTCAGGGGAACGCTGATTGCGGCAGCCAGGAGGGTGAGCCTGACCGCTGCCAGCGCCTCCGGATCGGTGATTGCCGCCAGGTACGCTCCGGCGCCTTTTTCAAAGGCCTGGGCGAATACGGCGGCCAGGGGCACGAAAAGGAACAGGCCGAGAAAGACGAGCGCCACCGCGGTCAGCAGCAAGCGTACCGCAACAGGCTCGCTGAGCTTAGTCAGCGTGCGACTGGTATTTTCTTTTGTATCTGATCCGGAAAGCTGCATCCCATTCTCCGTGGTCTGTTTCGTTCAGCATTGGCGATAATTGTGTCTGCTCTTAATGCGGGCAGGTACGGGCTTGCGCGACGAAGCGCTCCAGCGGGCAGGTACGGGCTTGCGCGACGAAGCGCTCCAGCGCGAAGGCGGGGGCCTGCCCCTACCAAACGTGCAATTGTATAATCCGGTGCTACTTCTCCGTATACCGCCTGCTCCACCACTGAATGACGTTCACCGTAAAGAGGACGAGGAACGATGCTCCCAACAGCACTGAGGCAATGGCGGTCGCCCCGGCGTAATCGTACTGCTCCAGTTTCGTGATAATGAGCAGCGGCGTGATCTCCGACACCATCGGCATATTGCCGGCAATGAAGATGATCGAGCCATACTCCCCGACCCCGCGGGCGAATGCCAGGGCGAAGCCGGTGAGCAGCGGGGGGAACAGCGCGGGCAAGATCACCCGGGTAAAGGTCTGCAGACGGTTGGCGCCCAGGCAGGCGGCGGCCTCTTCGATATCCTTTTCAAGCTCCTCCAGCACCGGCTGGACGGTACGCACCACGAAGGGGAGACCGATAAAGATCATGGCCACCACCACCCCAATGGGGGTATAGGCCACCTTGATTCCCAAGGGTTCGAGAAAACGGCCGATCCAGCCGGTCGGGGCATAGACCGAAGCCAGGGTAATACCCGCTACCGCCGTGGGCAGGGCAAAGGGCAGGTCCACCAGGGCGTCGATAATGCGCTTGCCCGGCAGGCGATACCTCACCAGCACCCAGGCCGTGAGCAATCCGAACACGGCGTTGATCAGTGCCGCAACGAGGGAAGCGCCGAAGGTCAGACGATAGGAGGCCAGCACCCGTGGTGAGCTGACTGCAGTCCAGAACGCGTCCCAGCTGAGGGATGCGGTGCTGATGAAGATTGCCGACAGGGGGATGAGGACGATAATGCTCAGGTAGAACACTGTAAAGCCGAAGGTCAGCCCAAATCCGGGTATGATATTTTTCCTGCTTTTCGCCAAAAACATCAGGTCGTACTCCCCATGGCTGTCAGTTCGTCAGGCCGATCCCTTTTTCGCATAATCCGCAGCACTCGCCGACAGCGGCTCCACCGAACACCACGGCACCGCTTTCCAGCAGCTCGTCCAGCTTTTCGCTGAACTGGCCGAGAGACCGGCGACAGTAGAGAACCGGCAGCCCCAACCGGTCGGCATCACACTTGATTTTCTTTGCCAGGCTATGACTGAGGTAATCGCACAACACCACCACCAGGGCGGTGCCTTTCGGTACGGTCCTTTTCAGATCGCCAGGCTTGCGCCCTGTCCAGTGCTTGATCCGCAACACACCACGATCGGTAATAATCTTTTCCAGCTGCTTGATATAGTCTCCACCAACGATGAGGGCTGTCATGCGTAATCTCCGAATCAATTTTATCGGACCATGCTCTGGTCCTCCGTTAGTCAAGACGGTCGATAGAGGGTCGACCTCCCGTCAAACAACACCTTACTTCCCGGCCTGATAGATACGATCAAAGGTAGCGCCATCGGCAAAATGATCCTGCTGGGCCTTCTGCCAGCCGCCGAATACCTTGTCGACGGTAAAGAGTTGCAGCCGGCTGAAACGTTTCGCATATTTTTCGGCAACGGACGGAAGAGTCGGCCGGTAATAGTTCCGCGCCGCGATCTCCTGCCCCTTCGGAGAGTAGAGGTATTTCAGGTAGGCCTGGGCAACGGTCCGCGTACCATGCTTGTCGACTACCTTGTCCACCAGGGCAACCGTCGGCTCCGCCAGGATGCTGACCGAGGGAACCACCACTTCGAAACTGTCGCTCCCCAGCGCCTTGATGGCCAGGTGTGCCTCGTTTTCCCAGGTGACGAGCACATCACCGAGTCCGCGGTGGACAAAAGTGGTGGTTGCGCCCCGGGCACCGGAATCGAGCACCGGCACATTCCGGTAGAGGCGCGCCACAAAATCCCGCGCCTTCGCATCGCTGCCGCCATATTTCCGCAGAGCATAGCCCCAGGCCGCCAGGTAGTTCCAGCGCGCTCCGCCGGAGGTCTTGGGATTCGGGACGATAACCGCGATGCCGGGCCTGACCAGATCGTCCCAGTCCCTGATATTTTTCGGGTTGCCCTTGCGAACCAGGAAAACGATGGTGGACACATAGGGTGCACTATTGTGGGGCAGCCGACCCTGCCAATTGACCGGCAAACGGCCCGACTTTCGGTGGATGGCATCGATATCGTAAGCAAGGGCAAGCGTCACAACATCCGCGCCGAGGCCATCGATGACCGCCCGCCCCTGCTTGCCCGAGCCGCCGTGGGACTGCCGGACTATCACGGTTTCCCCGGTCCTCGCCTTCCAGTAGCGGGCAAAGGCGACATTATATTCCTTGAAGAACTCACGGGTCGGATCATAGGAGGCGTTAAGGAGAGTTATTTCGGCCCGAGTCACTGACGGGATCCCCATAACCGAAACAAGGACCAGCACCAGCAGTATTTTTCCGATCAGGTTCTTTTGCATTACGGTCACCTTGTATCACTATCGAGTTCGAATTGTATGTTGCCGGCATGTAGCACATCTTACTGACACCCGTCAGATACACTACTAAACTAGTTGGTTTTTATAGTTCTACATTTATTTATTATTTAAGTCAATAAAATAGTTAAACTCAACCATTAACTACACTAAAATTATGTTATACGTTCTGGAACAATTCTCTCCGTAAAATAAGTACAATAATCATATGATGCCGACAATACGGCAATAGCTACCGGGGAGCAAAGCGAAACAGACTTCGTGTGTTTTCAAGAAAAGGTTTGGAGACGGGGTGAATAGCGGTTTGCAAAACTCAAGCATGGCATGCGGCAAGAGATTCCGGCAGCTAGCGACGGCGGAACTGGCAGACTGCAGCGGACCCGGGAAAAGGTCCTGAAACAGTGAAAACTTTACCCCCACTCCCGGCGGGAGTGAGGGTATTTGATCTAGCATACCGTTTCCTTCCGAAATTTCGGATGTGAAACTACTTACACTTCCAGGTTCCGCACCAGACGTTCCACATCCCTCTCAATGGCATCATAGGCCGTCAGTCGCCTGCGCCAATCCTCGGGGATACCGCCGATGCCGAGAAAGGCTCCCAGCCAGGCACCGATCAAAGATGCCCTTCCGGCACTATCCCCTCCTGCCTGTGCCGTTGACAGTACAGCAGCAGCAAAGTCATCCTGGTATTTAACCGCAGCATGAATCGCTGCTGGAAAGCTGTGCAGCAGCGGACAGGACTGACCAAAGTGCACGGTGACCTCGGGTACGGATAAAGAGAGAAAATCCAGTGCCTCACCGATCTGATGCACAATTTCGGGACCGTATGCCGGCTCGGCGGCAACCTCCTCCCCTACCCCCTGGATTGCGGCGACAAGGGCCTGGCCATTGAACAGTTCCTTCAGGATCAGGGCATGACACTTCATGTAGGCAACGGCGCGGTCATTGTCCTGACAGACCTTGGTTGCCGCGGACGTCACATGGAGGAGTTGGTTATCGAGATAATGGCTGACCACCACCGGGGCAAGCCGGGTTGCGGTGGCCGGTTGATCGTCATCGGCTCCTTGCTGAAAATCGAAGATCCCGTCGACATTGCGATCCAGAAATTTGTGATAGTTCGCCACCGTTCCCCGGCTTGCATGGTCTCGGTATCCGGTATATTCCGGCGACTCCATCAACGCAACGAAGCGCCTGCCGAAATCAGCTGCATCGAACCTGCCAAGCTCGGCAACCGACCGGAGCAGCAAGAGCGCCGCATCGCCATAATGCGTCTGGTCGCCGGGGAATTTTCCATGGTGGTAGTGACCTTTTGCGGGTGCCTCGAATCCCGCCAATCCTTCCGGATAGATTCGGGCAAGCTCTCCCAGGTCATAAATCCAGTGGCTCCCCAGGCAGGCGGCATCACCGACCAATTGTCCCCAGATCGCTCCGCGAAAGCGGTCGACATGAGAGGGATGTGAACCTGCACTGCTATCGTTGCCAGTCTGCCGTGTAGCGACGGATATCGTTCCCATGCCGCATTTCTCCTCCCAAGATAGTTTCCATCCGGAAACTGATTTTTTCTCCCTCTCCCCTGGTGGGAAAGGGCCTGGGAGAGGGGGACAGGCTGATTTCACCGGCTTATCACCCTCCCCCCAACCCCTTGGTCTTCCCATCGAGAGAGGGGGAGCTTGTGAGTT
>Ga0351907_1166_pt1 | contig 12783 bp, 10 predicted proteins | sample BONcelHT113001E6_FD_206861 | JGI IMG/M metagenome (GOLD analysis project Ga0351907, IMG submission 206861) | Enriched cells from coal bed in the Powder River Basin, Montana, United States - BONCAT cells T11 rep1 HSBNCT.T11.300.1.E6 ... | reverse complement strand
ACCCTTACCTATTTTACTGTCCTGGTTCCTGTTGCCCTGCTCTACAGGCCTTTCAACAGAAAAACAATTGATTATTTCAATGGCAAGAAACTGGACAGTTATTTTATGACCCCTGACAGAAATTTCTCTCGGGAATTTTTTGAAAAGTCCTGGTAATCTCTCATTTCGAGTTTGCTCCGGGAAGACAGACAGATACAAGAAGTCCGGTCTCACCTTGCACAATAGTTGCAATTTCATGGCTGATTATGCTACAAAATTGACAACCATGGGTTAATGATGATAACCACGCTTGTCGCGTAACATACCAGATATAGTAAGATAAATGGTTCTTGCTCAAGACTTGGGGATGTAGCTCAGCTGGGAGAGCGATGCGTTCGCAACGCATAGGTCGACGGTTCGATCCCGTTCATCTCCACCAATAAAGAAAAAGGGTTACGGCTATATCGCCGTAGCCCTTTTTCTTTGGCTATGAATATTTAAGGTATCCGCATTGATTCTAACGCCATGGCCGGATTCAGTACCCCGGTTACTGCCGTTTTACACTCGACGCATGACACTTCTCAACTGCTCGGCCGAAAACTCGTCCGGAACTTTTCCATCACGGGCAAAGACATACATCACCGCATTGAAAATGGCCTGGAGAGCCGATTGAAATATGCCGAGGATGATCAGATAGATAACCATAAAAACGATACTCGGCAGAAAATAGGAAGCGTCCCAGGTCTTACTGAGCAGGAGGAACATAACCGGAAAAACCGGAAGAGAGAAAAGGGAGAAGATCAATCCGAAACTGAATTTACCAATCACCTGCTCGCCCCATGTCCGGCGCATCATCTCCATGGAAAAATCCATGGCAAAGAGCGGGTTTGTTTTTTCAACTACGATCAGAGGAATGACAAAATAACTGATCACCGACCAGGAAATCCCCAGGACGCGCGCAATCAGCCCTCTTCCTCGCTGAGAACCCGATTCGACCATACCAAGCAGAAAGCCGATCGTCGCAGCGATAAGTGCCCATCCGGCAATGTGCGGAAGCCGGTTAACGGCTGCCTGCAAGCCGTCCCCAAGGGTCGGGTTGCCGCCATTCAGGCGGATTACAGCACAGGCGATGATCGCTGCATTGAAAAAGATAATGATCAGATAGTTGCAGTAATAGAAGAGGAACATGAGCCAGTAGGCCGTGTTTTTTTGCTGAGCGGCGGCATTTTCCGCAAACGACTGCAGCCAGCCATGCTCCAGGCCGTGTACGAGAAAAATCGTCATCGAGGACAGACAGAATACGCCGGAGATTACCGGCAACAGGAGCAACTCCTTGTCCTTTTTCAGAATCTGCCACGATGCCTTCATCAGCGACATCGTTATGGCAATTTTACCCATGGCCACTCCTTATGCCGTACCGAGAGTCACGGCCCGTATTTCGCAACGCGCAGGACGACAGTTCGAGCCCGCTCACCCTATCTCTTTCGCGGCACTCTTTTGTCCCCCACCCTGATGGTAATCTTTTCCTGATCGAAATATTCGAGCAGCGGAATCATGAATTTCCGCGACAGACCGGTCAGCTCCCGGAATTGCGGCGGTGTGACCTCACCCTTTTCCTGCAGGTAGGCAACCAATTTTTCCTGCAGAGACCGAAGCGGCTGGGGTGCATAAAAGATATCGGACTTGATCTTGACCACCCGCCCTTCGCGAACCAGCAGGTTGAGGTGCTCCAAGGCCTCCTTTTCACCGCAGCGTACCAGCTCGCATAATTCCTTGATACCAGGCGGTTCCGCCCCCCCCTGCTGCAAGGCATTTTCCAGTTTTGTCTGGAGCCCCACCTGGTCAACGGCGGAAGAGGCTTTATGGCCGGGCTTCTTCACCAGATCCCGGTCGACAAGGGCCTTCCCTTCCTTTTCCAGAGAAGCAAGCACCGGACCGAAAAAGCGGATATCGCTCCGTTTCGGGATGCGTGCCTTCAGCTCTTCCTTGCCGATACCTTCCTTGAGGGGATTTTCCCGCAAATAGTTTTCCAGCCCGGAGAGCAACAGGGATTTGAGCTCGGTAAAGGCTTCTTTTGATAGAAAAATGCGCGGTTCCCGCACCACCTGTACAAGGAGCCCCTGGGAAAGGAGTCCCGACAGGGCAGCCTCGGTCTTTTTCGCCGACAGACCGCTGCGGGTAATGATTTCCTCCAGTTTCAGTCCGGAAAGGAGCCCCTCCCTTGTCAGGAGCAGGATCTTGTCCGCATCCTCACCTTCACCGAGCGCATTGAGAAGTTCGAGGGCCTGGGCGGAACGCCGTCTCCGGCGAGGCGGAGCTGGATCAATCACCACCCCGCCACCGACGGTAATCTGGGGAGAGTAGCTTCGGACGATGAAACAGTCACCAGGCAGCAGAAGAACCGGGGTCTTGAGACGTAGCTGAACGAGGGCAGAGCCCCCCGGCTCCAGAACATCGCGGTCGAGCAGGATCACCTGGGCCGGAACCTCATAGGTGGCCGAATGGAGACGCAACGTAACACGGTGCTTCAACTCCCGCGGGGCCGAGGAGAGATATTCGATCCGGGCATCCACGGCACGGGTGGTGCGAAATGCACCACGGGGAACGACCACATCGCCACGCACCACGTCACCATGTTCTACCCCCTGGATGTTGACCGCCACCCGCTGGCCGGCCGAGGCGCGTTCCGCTTTTTTGCCGTGGGTCTGCACACTGCGTACCCGGGACGTGAGACCGGAAGGCAGAACTTCAACTTCATCACCGGTTGCAATTTCCCCTGACAGCAGGGTGCCGGTAACAACCGTACCGAAACCGGCAACGGTGAACTCCCGGTCCACAGGAAGGCGAAACGGGCCATCAACCGATTTCTCATGCACCTCGGCAGCCAGTGCTGTCAAGGTAGTTTTGAGCTCCTCAAGTCCGGCCGCCGTTTTCGCCGAAACCGGGATAATCGGCGCCTCTTCCAGGAAGCTGCCGACCAGATAATCGCGCACCTCTTCGACCACCAGTTGCAGCCAGTCGTCATCCACCATATCGCACTTGGTGAGGGCCACCAGGCCTTTCTTGACCCCGAGCAGCTGGCAGATCTCCAAATGCTCACGCGTCTGGGGCATAACCCCCTCGTCCGCGGCAATCACCAACATGACCAGATCCATCCCGCCAACACCGGCCACCATTGCCCGGACAAACTTTTCATGTCCCGGCACGTCCACAATCCCGAACTGAATGCCGCCCGCCAGTTCCAGGTGGGCGAAACCGAGTTCGATGGTAATGCCCCGCTCTTTCTCTTCCTTCAGACGGTCCGTGTCAATGCCGGTCAGGGCCTTGACAAGAGAGGTCTTGCCATGGTCGATATGTCCGGCGGTGCCAAGTATGAGGTGTTTCATTGGATACCCTTTCCATCACTGAATTCGCTTGTAATGGGGAAGAAGCTACTACGCGGGACTTCAGAAAAGTTTGGAAGAAATCCTTTCACATCCGGAGATTCCGAATGTGAAAATATTGGTTTTCAATTTGGAAACGAGGATTTTTTTGTTCTGACAAGGAAAGTAAGGGATTGTGCGGAGACGTACTACTGTACGTCGCACAAACATGACCGCTGATTGACGCTGTCAGGGCGAAAAAGGACCGTTTCCGGATGGAAACTAGCTGATATCCCGACAATTGTCAAGACCACTCAGTTGGCAAGTCCCGGACGGTACCGGCTTCTTTCCGCAAAAAGCTGACGCATTTTGCTGCCGATCGGCTCAGGCAGGTCCGGATTGGTCATAAAAAAAGGCCATATGCGTACCGATATGGCCATGTGATGAGGGTTTACCAAGGGTTTGATCCGAAAAAAATATTTAAAAACGTAGTGTTACCACCGCCATTCTTTTTCCAACAGTCCTCACATCCCACCGGTCTTTGGAGAGAGTGCTACCCGGTCGCCATTTTTCAGGACAGTCTGGAAATCAACCTCGGTATTGTTAACGAAGACGAGCATAACCGCTTCCATCGGGATATGCAGTTTCTCAACCAGATCATGAATCGTGGCACCTTCAAACAACGTATGTTCCGTGCCTTCCCCCATGTCGCAGGTATCGGCTTTTCTCAGCGTCGTGAAGCATTTCACTGAGACCTTGATGGTCGGGTGACCTTGTTCGGAGGTTGGTTTTCCCACTTCTTTGACAAAGAAATTTTTCGTGAGCCCACACAATGGACATACCCAGGAATCAGGCAGATCGGCAAATGCAGTCCCTGGAGCGATACCCTGGGTCGGATCACCTTTAACAGGGTCATAGACGTATTGGCACCTACATTGATATCTGGCCATTTCTTTCCTCCTTTGCTGTTGGTTGTTGTTTGGTTGGAATATCGGGACCAATCAAGACAATACTAAAAGCATAATCGGGAAAGGCCGATTGTCAATCGGCGAACCTGGTTCGACGGCATTGAAATTACGCCATAAAACAGGCTGGTTCGTACGTTCCGCTGAAGTCACGCACCCCCACCGAGCACCTTGTAGAGCGTTGCCAGGTTGAGAAGACGCGCCAAGCGGACATTGATCAGGTTCTGCTGGGAGCCATAGAGGGAGCGCTGTGAGTCGAGGACGTTCAGGTAGCTGTCGACACCCTTTTCGTAGCGGGCCAGGGAAAGGCGGTAGCTCTCGGCCGTGGCATCAGTGAGAGACTTCTGCGCCGCCAGCTGATCATCGATGGTCCCCCGCAAGGCAAAAGCGTCGGCCACTTCGCGGAAGGCGGTCTGGATGGCCTTTTCATATTGTGCGACAGCTATGTCGCGGTCCACCTCGGCCACCTTCAGATTGGCGCGGTTGCTGCCGCCGTCGAAGATGGGGAGAGAAATCTGCGGGGCAACTTTCCAGACAAAGGACCCGGAGGTAAAGAGGCCCGCCAAGTCATCGCTGCCGACACCTACGGACGAGACCAGGGTGATGCGGGGGAAAAATGCCGCCCGCGCCGCGCCGATGTTGGCGTTGGCACCCTTGAGAAGATTCTCGGCCTGGAGAATGTCAGGGCGACCCAGCAGAACTTCGGATGGCAGGCCGGGGGTCGGATCCTTCAGCGCGGTGAGCGTTTCGGATAGAGCGCTGGGCAGCAGCTCAGCCGAGACCGGAGAACCGACCACCAGATTCAGGGCATTTTCGTCCTGGGCGGTAAAGGTAGTGAAGCGGGCAATATCCACCCGGGCCGTGTCCACGCTGGTTTGTGCCTGGTGGAGATCGAGGGCCGAGGAAATTCCAGACTCGAATCGGCTCTGGATGAGCCGGTAGGAGGACTGTTGACTCGCCAGGGTTTCTTTGGCGAGCTGCAAACGCTCACGGTCGGCGGCCAGACTCAGATAGTTGGCGGCTACTTCGGAAACCAGGCTGATCTGCACGCTGCGCCGCGCCTGTTCGGTAGCAAGGAACTGCTCCAGCGCCTGGTCTTTCAGGCTCTGCACCCGACCGAACAGGTCCAGTTCATAGGAGCTGATGCCGAGGCCAAGATTATACTGATGGATGTTCTTCGGCAGCCCGGTACCCGAGAAGTCTTCAGCCAGACGCTGGAAGGTGCCGGCGGCATTGGCATCGATCTTCGGCAGGAGATTGGAACGCTGAATCTGATACCGGGCGCGGGATCGCTCGATGTTCAGGGCCGCCAGCCGCAGGTCGCGATTATTGGCCAGGGCCAGGGCGATCAACTTCCGCAACTGCGGATCGACAAAGAACTCCTGCCAGGGGATGTCGGCGACCGCCGTGGCCGACGTTGCGCCCGCCAGCTCCTTATAGGCCGGTCCTTTTGGCCAGGCATTCGGGACCGGCGCTTCCGGTCGGCTGTATTTCGGGGCCATGGTGCAGCCAACCAGAGAGATGGCCAAAACAGGGAGTAGCATCAAAATGCGGTTCATATCAGGGTACCTCCGGAGACGGGATGATTTCGGTTGCCGGATCAGGCTTCGGCACCGGCGCTTTGACCGGAAAGAGCCGCCGCACCACCACGAAGAAGACCGGCACCAGGAAGATCGCCAGAACCGTAGCGGTAATCATGCCGCCATTAACGGCGGTGCCCATGGCGTTCTGGGCTCCGGAGCCTGCCCCCTTGTTGATGGCCAGCGGCAAGACACCGAAGAAAAAGGCCAGGGAGGTCATCAGAATCGGACGTAAGCGCAGGCGGGCACCCTCCAGGGTAGCCTCGACCAGATCCATACCATGCTCCATCTGTTCCTTGGCAAACTCGACGATCAGGATGGCGTTCTTGGCGGCAAGGCCGACCGTCGTCAGGATAGCGATCTGGAAGTAGACGTCATTGGCGTAGCCGCGGGACGTTGCCGCCAGCACCGCACCGACGACCCCCAGCGGCACCACCAGCATGACCGAGAAGGGGATTGCCCAGCTTTCATAGAGGGCAGCCAGGCAGAGGAACACCACCAGCAGCGAGATGGCATACAGCGCCGGGGCCTGGGCGCCTGCCATCCGCTCTTCATAGGAGAGGCCGGTCCATTCGTAGCCAATGCCGGGCGGGAGTTGGGCAACCATCTTCTCCATCTCTTCCATCGCTTCTCCGGAACTCCTGCCCGGAGCCGCCTGACCCATAATCTCCACGGAAGGGAAGCCGTTATAGCGCTCGAGACGTGGCGAGCCGTAGTTCCAGCGGGCGGTGGCAAAGGTAGAGAAGGGTACCATCTCACCGGTCGTGTTGCGCACATACCATCTGCTGATATCTTCCGGCAGCATGCGGTACTTTGCGTCGGCCTGGACATAGACCTTCTTCACCCGGCCGTTCTCGATGAAGTCGTTGACGTAGGAACTTCCCCAGGCGGTGGCGAGGACGCTGTTGACATCCGCGACGGCAACCCCCTGAGCCCCGGCCCGCACATCATCGATATCGAGCTTGAACTGCGGCGTGTCGTCCTGACCATTGGGGCGCACCGCCACCAGTGCCGGATTATTGGCCGCCATGCCCAGGAGCTGGTTGCGCGCCTCCATGAGCTTGTCATGGCCAAGTCCGGCACGGTCCTGTAACTGGAGATCGAAACCGTTGGCCTGGCCCAACTCGACCACCGCCGGCGGCGTAAAGGCAAAGGCCAGGGCATCCCGATATTTGGAGAAAGCGCCCATGGCCCGCCCGGCAACGGCCGGCGCACGCAGCTCGATGCTGTTGCGGAGTTTCCAGTCTTTCAATTTGACAAAGGCCAGTCCCATGTTCTGGCCGCGGCCGGCAAAACTGAATCCGCTGACCGTTATCAGCGAATCGATCGCCTTGTTGTCCACTTCCAGAAAATGGTGTTCGATCTGTTCAAGCACTTTTATGGTCCGTTCCTGAGTGGCCCCGGCCGGCAACTGCACCTGGCAGATTATGAACCCCTGGTCCTCATCCGGCAGGAAGGCGGTAGGCATGCGGAGGAAGAACACCGCCATGACTGCGACGATCGCCCCGTAGATGACCAGATAGCGCCCGGTCTTGTTGAGCATCCGTCCGACAACGGACTGGTATTTCCGGCTGCCGCGATTGAACCATTTGTTGAACCAGGTGAAGAAGCCTTTGAACCAGCCGCCCTCAGCAATGATGTGCCCTTTCTGCACCGGCTTCAGCAGGGTGGCGCAGAGGGCCGGAGTCAGGATCATGGCCACCAGCACCGAGAGGATCATAGCCGAAACGATGGTAATGGAAAACTGGCGATAGATGACGCCGGTGGAACCGCCGAAAAAGGCCATCGGCACGAACACTGCCGACAACACCAGGGCGATGCCCCAGAGCGCTCCGGTGATCTGCCCCATGGATTTGATGGTCGCATCCCGCGGCGACAGCCCCTCCTCGCTCATGATCCGTTCCACGTTCTCCACCACAACGATGGCATCGTCCACCAGCAGGCCGATGGCCAGGACCAGGGCGAACATGGTCAGGGTGTTAATGGAAAAACCGGTCGCCGCCAGCACCCCCAGGGTGCCGAGCAGCACGACCGGCACCGCGATGGTCGGGATCAGGGTGGCGCGGATATTCTGCAGGAAGAGGAACATCACCAGGAACACCAGCAGAATCGCTTCCAACAGGGTCTGGATTACCTCTTCAATGGAAATCTTGACAAACGGTGTGGTGTCATAGGGGTAGACCACCTTCATGGCGTGGGGGAAGAATTTCGACAACTCCTCCATCTTGGCCTTGACCCGTTCGGCGGTATCGAGGGCATTGGCGCCGGAAGCCAGCCGGAGCGCCATTGCTGCGACCGGCTTGCCTTTATAGCGCGCCTGCATGTCGTAATTCTCGGTGCCGATTTTGCATTCGGCCACATCCCGCAGCCGTACCGTGGAGCCGTCACTGTTGGTGCGCAGGATGATGGCCTCGAACTGTTCCGGAGTCTGAAGCAGGGTACGCGCGGTGATGGTGGCGTTCAATTGCTGCCCCTGGGCAGCCGGGTTGCCGCCGAACTGACCTGCCGAGACCTGGGCATTTTGGGCCTGGACCGCCGCAACCACATCACTTGAGGTCAGCTTGTAGTTGTTCAGCTTGTCGGGGTTCAGCCAGATGCGCATGGCATTCTGGGAACCGAAGACCTGCACTTCGCCGACCCCTTCGACCCGGCTGACGATGTCCTGAATGTTGGCCGCCATGTAGTCGGTCAGATCGTAGCGGCTCATGGAGCCGTCCTCCGAGACGAGACCCATGATGACCAGGAAGTTTTTGGTCGACTTGACCACGGCGATGCCCTGCCGCTGCACCACCTGGGGCAGGAGCGGCGTGGCGAGCTGCAGCTTGTTCTGCACCTGCACCTGGGCCATGTTGGGGTCGGTGCCGGCCTTGAAAGTCAGATTGATGGCCACCGTCCCGGACGAGTCGCTGGCGGACGACATGTAGATCAGGTTGTCGATCCCGTTCATCTTCTGCTCGATGACCTGGGTGACGGTATCCTGCACGGTCTGGGCCGAGGCCCCCGGGTACATGGCGTTGATAGTGATTTGCGACGGAGCGATCGGCGGGTATTGGGAGATCGGCAGCGTTTTGATTGCCAGCACGCCGGCCAGCATGATGATAATGGCGATTACCCAGGCAAAGATTGGGCGATTGATGAAAAACCTGGACATGGAGTGGCTCCTTTGTTTCCTTGCCCCCCTTTATGAGAGGGGGGCAAGGGGGGATTTCCAGCGCTGATCAAAGGCAAATCCCCAAACTCCCCCTTTCTCAAAGGGGGACATGATCTGACGGAAAGTTGTTATTTCTCAGGCTGCTTGTTGGCGTCTGCCGTTTTGCCGGTCGCGGCGGAAGGGCCCTCCTCAGCCTTCCCGCCGAACAGCACAGCTTTCACCTGCGTCCCCGGCCGCGCCTTCTGAAGCCCGTCCAGGATGACACGGTCTCCCGCTTTCAGTCCGTGACTGACCAGCCAATCGTCGCCAACGGTCCGCACCACCTTGATGGTTCGCGGCTCCACCTTCTCCTCGGCTCCTACCAGCATAACCGTGGCATTACCGGCCGGGTCGCGGGTGACCCCCCGCTGCGGAATCAGGATGGCCTGCGGGCTTTCCCCTTCTTCCAGGATGGCGCGGACAAACATGCCGGGCAGCAAGGTCTGTTGCGGGTTCGGGAAAATAGCACGCAGGGTAATGGAGCCGGTACTCTGGTCCACGGTTACTTCTGAAAATTTCAGGGTGCCCGGCAACGGATAGGCACTGCCATCTTCGAGCAGCAGCTTGACCCGCGCTTGGGCTGACCCGTTGTTTTTCAGCAGGCCACTGGCAAGGTTCTGCTTCAAACGCAGCATCTCGGCGCTCGACTGGGTGACATCCACATACATGGAGCTGAGTTGCTGGATAGTGGCCAGCGCCGCCGGCTGGCTGGCGGTGACCAGCGCACCGTCGGTCACGGTCGAGCGACCGATCCGGCCGGAGATGGGTGCCGTTACCCTGGTATACGCCAGGTTGATTCGAGCGGTCTCCACTGTGGCCTTGGTGGCGGCTACGTCGGCCTCGGCCTGCTTGAGCAACGCATGGGTATCATCATAGTCCTGCCGGCTGACGGCATTGATCTTCACCAAATCACTGAATCGTTCGGCCTTGAGTCGCGCCGGGATCAGATTTGCTTCAGCCCTGGCCTGGGCGGCCCGTGCGCTGGCAAAGGCTGCCCGATAGCTGGCAGGGTCGATCTGGTAGAGTACCTGCCCGGCCTTCACGTCCGAGCCCTCGGTGAACAGGCGCTTCTGGATTATCCCTCCCACCTGGGGGCGCACTTCGGCTATCAGGTGGGGCGATGTCCGGCCGGACAATTCCGTAGTCAAGACAATGCGCTGGGGCTTTACTTCTACCACACCCACCTCGGGCGGTCCGCTTGGCGGAGGGCTGGCAGTCGTATTCTTGCCGCAGCCGCTCATCACTATCCCGGTTGCCAGCAGACCTGCTACGGTGATCAGTTTTACTCTGTACATGGTAGCTACCTCTATCGTGAGAAATAATTTGTTTCCATCCGGAAACTCCGGATGTGAAACTATTGGTTTTGATTTTGGAAACGAGGATTTTTTCGTCCTGACAAGAAACTTTTGCCTGCAAAAGTCGACAGCAAAGACTGCCCGTAGGGCGAGTCCTCCGGACGAGTCAAAATCAAGGGATTGTGCGGAGACGTACCACTGTACATCACACAAACAAGATCGCTGATTGACGCTGTCTGGGCGAAAAGGACCGTTTCCGGATGGAAACTAAGAGCTTGTCCGTAAATAACGTTTCGAGTGATCGCGCCCGGATTTATGTCGGATTTGGCCGGGACGATTGAGCAAAACCGCAGGCGTAGCAGGGCTACGTCGAGGTTTTTGCGATTGAGGACAGGTCAGAGCCGGCGTGAAGACGGGATGCGAGCCCGGAATGCTTATTTACGGACAAGATCTAAGTACCAGCCGCTTGGCTGGACAACTGTTGGATGTGTTTGCAACCGGCACGTACTGCCGGTTAGTTGCTCTTCCTTACCAGTGCGATGACGGCAAATAGTGCCTATATCACCACCATTGAAATGACAAAAATGTACAACATGGTCGATCCTTGCGATCCTTGCAGTGTAGTAGCTGGAATTTTACTGTGGAGAGCTTCTCAGAGAATGAACGGTCATTTTTCAACACGATACTTGGTCGAGCCCGCACAAACAGCAATCACCTACCGCCGGATCCCGTCCCAGCACGCCTCGATAGTCCGGTCAATCAGGGAATCATCCAACGTTACGAAGCGCAGGATATGATCCCGCGCCACGGCAAGCAGAGGGCCGAAGGCCAGAGCGAAGAGAATGACCAGCGGGAGATCCTTCACTATCTGTCGGGAGACGCCGTCCTCGAACAGTTCGCGGAAAACGTCACACCCTTCCTTTTTCCCCAGAAATTTGTCACGTCGAAACTCCACGCCGTATGGGGAGTTATGGAACTGCTCCAAGTATTTAAAATCAAGGGGATTTTCAATAAAATACCGCAACAGTGTCGTACCTAGGTGAAGAAACCGCTCCCGGAATGGTATCTCCGTCGCATACCCTTCCAGCAAAACGACATAGAGCTTCCCTTCCACCTCCCGGTAGAGCTCATTGATCAGCACGTCCTTGTTCTCGAAATAGCGGTAGATTGTTCCAGCCGCCACCCCCGCCCGATTGGCGATTATAGCCATGGGGGCATCATGGAAGCCGTGCTCGGCAATAAGTTCCAAGGCAGCGCGGACGATCTCGTCACGTTTTCCAAGTTTCACCATACGTGCTCCTCTCTAAGAATGAACGTTCATTCAAAATATAACTGAGGTCTGGTGCTGTCAAGCTATTTCTTTTTCCTTGAAAAGATGATTGGCAAGTCAGTTTGCTTTTAACGGGGGATACGTTTGACCTTGGTCCAAAACCCTGCCAATTTCATCAGTCAAGGTGTGGCTACCGCGACTGTCTTTCTTTTGTCTTGTGAGATTTCAGAAGCTCGATAGCGGAAAGCAGGCTTGTCAAATCGAAGGGAATGCGGACGTGGCAGTAACCATTCCTGCGCAGCAGATACAACGACATAAGCCTGACCTTCCTGTGTTGCAAAACGTGTCACACAAGAAGTCCAAGGCTTAAACTTATGTTAAAACATTAGGTTATGAAATTGGCGGGCGCATGGGAAGCCAACTATGCTTTCAACATACTGAATTGCAATCGTATTATCAATGTGTTTTATAAGGATACCCCCAAAGATACCCCTCTTCCGGTGCTTTCCACGATCGAAATCATATAATGTCACCGTTGAGATTCAAAGGATAATAAGTTGATAAAGATGCAACACTTACAAGCGTCTCTCCAGCCTTTCCCGCGTCCGTCCGCCAATATCCTTTGCCATGCCCTCGAAGGCATGCAGGGTAAAAGACGTGATCTGTTTGGATATTTGATCTATATCATAAGGCACGAATTTTTGATCCGGTGTCATCCGGGATATGACTGACTTGTTGCAAAGAAAGAACAAGCACTGACTAATTGTATTTCTGCTGCAGGCCAGTACGAGAGCCCGGTCGACATTGTATCCCATAAGGGCCTGAACAATTTCTACAAGCTGGTCAAAAAGGGAACAAATGCTTTCATTCACAGTCGCTCGTGGTAGCAAACCCCAAGAGTTGTCCCTTGTACACGTCAAAAGACAAACTTATCGCATAATAAAAATACATGACCACGCATGCTTTACTCACACCGGGCGGACGCTCCGTTCTTTCCTGAGTCTTTCGATCAGCGGCGGGAGGAGCGTGAGTACGAAGTCAATATCTTCCCGTGTGTTTTCCCTGCCGAGGGAAAACCGGATGGTACTGCTGGCCGTGGCGGAATCCAGGCCCATTGCAGTCAAAACCCGCGACACCTCACG